>Ga0209792_1000037_pt1 | contig 282029 bp, 249 predicted proteins | sample EBPBio142005_DNA_FD_185860 | JGI IMG/M metagenome (GOLD analysis project Ga0209792, IMG submission 185860) | Wastewater treatment Type I Accumulibacter community from EBPR Bioreactor in Madison, WI, USA - Reactor 1_6/14/2005_ DNA (SPAdes)... | ecosystem: Engineered > Bioreactor > EBPR >...
GGCTGGCTGGCCTGCTCAACCGCGCCGCGCTTGAACTCGGCGCTGAACTTCCTTCGCTTCGACATGAACACTCCTCATGGCCTGGATCGGCCTTCTTGTAAGTGTCCGTGAAAACGGGGGTGAACCCAAGAGCGAGCCAGCTCTCTTAAGCTGACGACACTCCAGCTTCGCGCTCAAAGAGAGCTAATCTCGTACAGAGCACCCGCGAGTGGTGACGCCAACTTGGGCTCGAGCTATGACTTGGTCGAGCTTCTTACCGTTTTAGTTGAGCTCGCACAATTCAATTCCGAGCTTCTGGAGAGGTCTGTCTCAAAAAACGCCAACATTGAGTCTTTCTCTGTGTCTCAAGAGCACATAGACCAGCTTTCTAACCCAACGATTGAAGGATTCTCGTTCCATGATCGAGAAGATTCGCACCGTCTCGACTACATCCGACGCAAAATGCCAAGACCATACAACCTTGCGCATTTCATGACAGAAGGACAGACCGAGGATTTCATTGGTGCGTGGGATGGTGACGAAGATAGTGGAGAGTCATTCCACAATGGTGGCCCGCCAGACTGGCAAACAATATTTGACATCCCTTAGCTTCCCGTTGCGAAAATCCAACAATTCGTTCAAGCCTACGTTGCTTCGTGGCCGCACTTGCGGTGTAAACTGACGCTACACCGCAACTCGGCCACTGCGCAATGCGGCTTAACTCAGACGCTCTCTTCCGATGAGTGGTCAGGCCTCCATCGAGGCACTGGCAGTCAGCTCATCGCGGCGCCGCGCATTGACGATCGTCAGCAGCTTGCGCATGCAGGCCACCAGCGCGACTTTGGCCAACCTCCCGCGTTCGCGCAGCTGCTGATAATGCGCTTTCATCACCGGACCCCAGCGCACGGCCGATAGCGTGGCCGTGTACAGCGCCACGCGTATGGGCGCGCGACCTGCGCTTGCCATGTGTCTTGCCGCTGTCGCGATTCATCGAGGCCACACCGACCAGTTTGGCGTTCTGCTGCCGGGTCCGCGTGCCAAGCTCGGATGACAGCGCCAGGCTCGTCGCCTGGAAGGTTGGACCCATGCCTTTCGATGACCGCAGCGACGGCATCAGATGCGGGCAGACATGACCACGGCAGAAGGATCGCAACCTGCCACGCCCCTGCTGGCACCGACACGCTTCATCGTCCCGTTCCTCACCCATGCGATGGGTACGCTCGCCGGCGTGCTGGCTGCTTACTGCATCGCCAGCAGCCGCAAAGCGCCGTTCGCGCGGGCAATCGGCGCGCTGTTCCTGTGCAGCGACACCGTGGCTGCCGTCATGATTCCGGCCTCACGTGGTTGGAGGCCTGCGATCTGCTGTTCGCCTACCTGCCGGTGGCATGGCTGGCGGCGTGGATCGGAACGCGGAGGCGGCGCGCGCGTGCGGGCAATGGCGAACGGAGGCGCGTGTGAATGCGCCGCCGGATTCAGACAGCATCGTGCGCCAGTTCGCGCAGCTTGCCCTCATGCAGTTCCAGCACACGGTCCAGTCTCCGCGCCAACCGTCGGTCGTGGGTCACGAGCACCAGACTGGTCTTCTGCGCACGATTGAGATCCAGCATCAGATCGAAAACGGTCGCCGCGGTCTTCTCGTCGAGGTTGCCGGTAGGCTCGTCACCCAGAACGCAGGCCGGCCGGTTGACCAGTGCGCGCGCCACGGCGGCACGCTGGCGCTCGCCGCCGGACAGTTCGCCCGGCTTGTGCGCCAGGCGATGACCGAGTCCCACGGCTTCCAGCAGTGCCCTCGCCTTGCCCGACGCGTCGTTGGCGGCAGCACCGCCCAGCATCACCGGCATCATGACGTTCTCGAGCGCCGTGAACTCCGGCAATAGATGATGGAACTGGTAGACGAAGCCGAGCGCCTTGTTCCGCAACTGGCCGCGCGCGGCATCGGACAACGACGACATCTTCTGCCCTGCCACGTACACCTCGCCCGCCGTCGGCGTATCGAGGCCACCGAGCAGATGCAGCAGCGTGCTCTTGCCCGCGCCGGATGCGCCAACGATGGCGACCGTCTCACCAGGCTGTACGTTGAGTTCAAGCCCGTCGAACACCGGCGTGCGCAGCGAACCCTCGGCGTAGGTCTTGCCAAGCGATTCGGCATGGACGACCGCGGAACGGATGGAATCATTCATAGCGCAGCGCCTCCGCGGGCTGGGTGCGGGCGGCGCGCCAGGCCGGATACAGCGTGGCCAGGAAGCTCATCGTCAGCGCGACGGCGGCGATCATGACCACTTCGCTGCCACTCAGTTCGTAGGGTAGACCGGTGATGTAGTACACATCGGGTGGCAGCAGCGTCACCTTGAAGACTGCTTCGATGGCAGCGAGGATGTATTCCAGGTTGATCGTCAGCAGGATGCCGCCGATCACGCCCAGCACGGTGCCCATCACGCCGATCAGCACGCCCTGCACCATGAACACCTGCATCACGCCGCGCGGAGTCAGGCCCAGCGTACGCAGGATGGCGATGTCGGCCTGCTTGTCGGTGACCAGCATCACCTGCGAGTTCACCAGCGAGAACGCGCCCATCAGGATGATGAAGGACAGCAGGATGCCCATCACCGTCTTCTCCATCTTCAGCGAGTGGTAGAGGTTGGCGTTCTCGCTGGTCCAGTCGCTGATGCGGTACGGCCCCTGCAGACGAAGCGCCAGGTCGCGCGCGACCTCCCAGGACTGGTACATGTCGTGCAGTTTCAGCCGCACGCCGGTCACGCCCTCGCCCATGCGCAGCACGCGTTGCAGGTCGCCCATGTGCACCAGCGCCAGGTTGCGGTCCACGTCGTTGTGGCCGACCGAGAAGATGCCGCTGACGGTGAAGCGCTTGATCTTCGGCATCGCGCCCATCGGCGTGCCCTGGAAGTCGCCAGCGGTCACGACGACGCTGTCGCCGACACCGACACGCAGCCACGCCGCCAGCTCCTGCCCGAGCAGGATGTGGAATTCGCCCGGCTTCAACGAATCCAGCGTGCCGGTCTTCATCTTGTCTCCGATCACCGAGACCTTGGGTTCCTCGCCCGGCAGGATGCCCGTCACCAGCGCGCCCTGCGGGTCGGCGTTGCCGGTCAGCATGGCCTGCACGTGGATGAAGGGCGCCGCGCCTGCGACGCGCGGGTCATCCATGGCGATCCTGGTCGCGTGCGGCCAGTCGTGCATGGCCTCGCCCGCGCCCATCACCGTGGCGTGCGCGGTGGCCTGCAGCAGGCGGTCGCGGATCTCGCGCTGGAACCCGCTCATCACCGACAGCGTGGTGATGAGGATCATCACGCCCAGCGCGATGCCGACGACCGAGGCCAGCGAGATGAAGGAAATGAAACCGTTGCGGCGCTTGGCGCGGAGATAGCGCAGGCCGATGGCGACAGGGATGGGTTTGAACATGGGCCTATGGTGCCCGATCCCTCCGATGCCGCCCAGCTTCCCCGTCGCCCGCAGCAAGCCGGAGTTCACGCCGCTGCGCGGCCGGCAGCGTATCGGGCCACCAGGCCGCGTGGCGCCAGCGGCCACCGGCTCGGTCGCGCCAGCGCAGGAACGCCAGCGATCCCCGCCAGTGCAGGCGCGCGTCCACCATGGGCGCGCCGTCGACCGTCGGCGGGCGCCCATTGCCGGGAAACCAGAAGACCGGGCGGCACCTGCGCCCTTCGCTTCGCGCCTGCCACAGGCCATAGCCGAATGACGCGATGGCGACCGGCCAGGCGAACAGGCGCGGCATTTCGCTGGCCAGCACCGACACGGCGGCCAGCACACCCAACACGATCAGCACAGTCTGCAGCAGGCGCGACGGGCGCCACTCAAGCCGGCAGTTGACGGATCCGTTCGACCAGCGCGGCGAGTTCCGCATCGGGACAGTGCTCGTAGCCCATGAACCAGCGCCAGAGCTTATCGTCCTCGCAATCCAGCAGGCGTAGGAAAACCACGCGTTGTGGCTCGGATTCGGTCGCCCAGCAACGATCGAGATAGCGGCCGAACAGCTGGTCCAGTTCGCGCATGCCGCGCCGGCAGCGCCAGCGGATGCGCTTGAGTTCGGGATCGTCGCTCACGCCGCGGCCAATGCCAGTGCGAGGCGCACCCAGAACGCGATCAACACCAGCGTCGCCAGCGCATAGGCGACGAACCGGGTCATGACGTGGTTCCAGGTGCAATGGACCAGGCTGTGCACGGCGCGCAGACCCACGAAGGCCCAGGCCAGCGCGAGCGATGCGAGATCCGAGACACCGAGCTGTGCCGCCAGCAGCACGCCGGCGTAGAACAGCACCGGCAGCTCGAACAGGTTGCGGAAGTTGTCCGATGCGCGCGTGTCGACCAGCAAACGCACCGAATCGGACACGCTGGCGAGGTCCTGCGCATCGATGCGCTTGCGCGCCATTTCGCCGAGGCGCAGCTGGTACAGCCTGATCCACACGAGGAAGGTCAGGCCAGCCATCGCCACCGCAGGCCAGAGGATCGCCGTGGCGGATGCGTCGCCCATGCGGTCAGGCGCGGCGCGCCATCATCAGCTTCTTGATCTCGGCGATCGCCAGCGCCGGGTTCAGGCCCTTCGGGCAGGTCCGGGCGCAGTTCATGATGGTGTGGCAGCGGTACAGCTTGAACGGATCTTCCAGATCGTCCAGGCGCGCACCGGTGTCCTCGTCGCGCGAGTCGATGATCCAGCGGTAGGCCTGCAACAGGATCGCCGGACCCAGGTAGCGCTCGCCGTTCCACCAGTAGCTCGGGCAGCTGGTCGAACAGCACGCGCACAGGATGCACTCGTACAGGCCGTCCAGCTTCTTGCGGTCTTCCGGCGACTGCAGGCGCTCGCGGTCCGGCGGTGCCGGGGTCTGCGTGCGGATCCACGGCTTGATCGACGCGTACTGCGCGTAGAAGTGGGTCAGGTCCGGTACCAGGTCCTTCACCACGTCCATGTGCGGCAGCGGATAGATCGGCACTTCCGCCTTGGTGCAATCGCCGATGGCCTTGGTGCAGGCCAGCGTATTCGTGCCGTCGATGTTCATCGCGCACGAACCGCAGATGCCCTCGCGGCAGGAACGACGGAACGTCAGCGTGGGATCGATCTCGTTCTTGATCTTGATCAGCGCGTCCAGGACCATCGGACCGCACTTGTCGAGATCGACCTCGTAGGTATCGGTGCGCGGATTGGCGCCGTCGTCCGGGCTCCAGCGGTACACCTTGAAGGTGCGCACGTTCTGGGCGCCCTTCGCGGGGAAGTGCTTGCCCTTGGTGACGCGCGAGTTCTTCGGGAGGGAAAATTCGGCCATGGCTTTAGATCCGTGATTCGTGATGGGTGACTAGTGATTCGACGAAGCTGATCGCGGCACGTGGAGCGCCTGGCGAATCACCCATCACGAATCACCATTCACGGCTTCAATAAACGCGCGGCTTGGGCGGCACCACGTCCACGTCCTTGCTGAGCGTGTACATGTGCACAGGGCGGAAATCGAAGCTGCACGTGCCGTCGTCGGCGACGTTGACCAGCGTGTGCTTCTGCCAGTTGACGTCGTCGCGCTCCGGGAAGTCCTCGTGCGCGTGCGCGCCGCGGCTTTCGTGGCGCTGTTCGGCCGAGTTGATCGTGGCGACCGCGCTGAGCAGCAGGTTGTGCAGTTCGTAGGTCTCGATCAGGTCCGAGTTCCAGATCAGCGAGCGGTCGCTGACCTTGACGTCCTGGAAGCTGGAGAAGATGTCGGCCATCTTGTCGCAGCCTTCCTTCAGCGTCTTGCTGGTACGGAAGACGGCAGCATCGGCCTGCATCGTGCGCTGCATGTTGTCGCGGATCACCGACGTCGGCGTGTCGCCGTTGGCGTTGCGCAGCTTGTCCAGGTGCGACAGCGCCTTGTCGCAGGCATCGCCCGCGAGCGGCTTGTGCGATGCACCGCTCTTGATCGTCTCGGCGCAGCGGTTGGCGACCGCGCGACCGAACACCACCAGGTCGAGCAGCGAGTTGGAACCCAGGCGGTTGGCACCATGCACCGACACGCAGGCGGCTTCGCCGATCGCGTACAGACCCGGCACCACGGCGTCCGGGTTGTCGCCAACCTTGCGCACGACTTCGCCGTGGTAGTTGGTCGGGATGCCGCCCATGTTGTAGTGCACGGTCGGGATGACCGGGATCGGCTGCTTGGTCACGTCCACGCCGGCGAAGATGTGGGCGCTCTCGGCGATGCCGGGCAGCTTCTCGTTGATGACTTCCGGACCCAGGTGGGTCAGGTCGAGCAGGATGTGGTCCTTGTGCTCGCCGACGCCGCGGCCTTCGCGGATCTCGATGGTCATAGAACGGCTGACCACGTCGCGCGAGGCCAGGTCCTTGTAGTGCGGTGCGTAGCGCTCCATGAAGCGCTCGCCGTTGCTGTTGCGCAGGATGCCGCCTTCGCCGCGGACGCCCTCGGTGATCAGGCAGCCCGCACCGTAGATGCCGGTGGGATGGAACTGCACGAACTCCATGTCCTGCATCGGCAGGCCGGCCCGCATCACCATGCCGCCGCCGTCGCCGGTACAGGTATGGGCGGAGGTCGCCGAGAAGTACGCGCGGCCGTAGCCACCCGTGGCCAGCACCACGCCGTGGGCGCGGAACAGGTGCAACGTACCGGTGGCCATGTCCAGCGCCAGCACGCCGCGGCAGGCGCCTTCCTCGTCGAAGATCAGGTCCAGCGCGAAATACTCGACCATGAAGCGCGCATCGTGCGCCAGCGACTGCTGGTACAGCGTGTGCAGCATGGCGTGGCCGGTGCGGTCGGCGGCGGCGCAGGTGCGCTGTGCCGGCGGGCCTTCGCCGTACTTGGTCGTCATGCCGCCGAACGGGCGCTGGTAGATCTTGCCCTCCTCGGTGCGGGAGAACGGCACGCCGTAGTGCTCCAGCTCGATGATGGCCGGGATGGCCTCGCGGCACATGTACTCGATGGCGTCCTGGTCGCCCAGCCAGTCCGAACCCTTGATGGTGTCGTAGAAGTGGTAGCGCCAGTCGTCCTCGCCCATGTTGCCGAGCGCGGCGGAAATACCGCCCTGCGCCGCCACGGTGTGCGATCGGGTCGGGAAGACCTTGGTCAGGCAGACGGTCTGCAGGCCCTTGGCCGCAAGACCGAAGGTCGCGCGCAGGCCGGCACCGCCGGCGCCCACCACGACCATGTCGTACTTGTGTTCGGTGATCTTGTAAGCGGACATGGTGCTCAGTTCCCCAATGCGATGCGGGCCACGGCGAAGACGCTGACGAGCGCGCCCAGCACAGCAATGAATTTGACGGTGGTCTGCACCGCAAGGGCGAGCAGCGAGTTGTGCACGTAGTCCTCCAGCACGACCTGCAGGCCGAGCTGGGCGTGCCAGAACATGGCGACCAGGAAGCCGACCAGCAGTATCGCGTTCCACGGCTTGGCGACCGCCGCGGTGGCGGTGACGTAGTCGGCGCCGATCAGGCTGAGCACGAAGACCAGGAACCAGATCGTCAGCGCGACCAGCGCGGTGGCGGTCAGGCGCTGGTGGACGAAGTGTTCGGTGCCCGTCTTCGCCGAACCCAGGCCGCGCGCATTCTTGATGGGAGTACGGAAGTCACTCATGCGCCACCTCCCAGCAGGACGTAGACCCACACCAGCGCCGTGATGACCAGGCTGGCGATCACCGACAGCCAGCTGCTGCGCACGAACGTGGCGATGCGGTAGCCGATGGCGAAATCCTGCACGATGTGGCGGATGCCGTTGCACAGGTGGTAGGCGAAGGCCCAGGTCCAGCCGAACAGGAACAGCTGGCCATACCAGGCGCCCGCGTACGCGGTGAAGCAGTTCCAGGCTTCGGGTCCGATCACCAGCGTCAGCAGGCCCGCAGTGATCAGCAGGGCGCCGGCGGCGAGGACGATGCCGGTGGCACGATGCAGGATGGAGGTCACCATCTGGATCTGCCAACGGTAGACCTGCAGATGGGGGGAAAGCGGACGTTGTGGAGTCGCCATTCGTTGCGCTCGTTGTCTCGGCTGGGCGGTCAGGACCGCGTTGGCTGTTCGCGCACTGCTCAGAAATCGATGCAGCGCCCGTTCTTTTCCCAATCCCCGTACCGCGTGGGCTCAGGCCCGTTGCGGCCACCGATCTCCTTCTGCACGGCCGCATCTCCCGTACCTTCGCCCGGCGTGGGCGGCGAGGTATCGGATGGCTGTGTTCCGGGATCGTGGTCGGGAATCGGGGGAGTTTGACCTATCATGGCGGTCTCGCAACGCACAAAATTTTAATCCCCGCCCCCTTGGCTGACAACCTTTCCCGTACCAGTCCACCGGTTTTCGCCCTGCCAGACCACGCATTGGTCGCGCTGGAAGGCCCGGATGCCGAGGCATTCGCCCACGCCCAGTTCGCCAACGACGTGGCTGCGCTGGCCCCTGGGCAGTGGCAGTGGAATGCGTGGCTGACGCCCAAGGGACGGGTGATTGCGGTGTTCGCGCTCGCCAGGCGAACCACGGATGACCTGTGGCTGGTGCTGCCCGATTATCCCGCCGATGCGTTCGTCGAGAGTCTGCGGCGGTTCGTGTTCAGACGAAAGTTGAAGATCGGAATCCCGGCCGGCATCGCCGTCAATGGTGCGTTTGCGCACCCCGCGCGTGCCCGCGGTGCGCTGCTCGACGACACCGACGGCGTGCTCGAACTGGACGTCGGTGGCGAAGGCGGACCAAGGGCATGGCGCATCGGTCCGTCGGCTGAAGGAGATGCGGCATCGCAGTCGGCATGGCGAGCCGCCGACCTGCGCCATGGCCTCCCCCGGCTGTCCGCTTCGCAGCGCGAACAGTGGACACCGCAGCAACTGGCGCTGGATCGCCTGTCCGCCTACAGCGTCAAGAAAGGCTGCTACCCCGGGCAGGAAATCGTCGCCCGCACGCACTTCCTCGGCAAGGCCAAGCGCTCCCTGCAGTGCTTCCTGGCGGAAGGCATGATTGCCGACGGCATCCCGGTCCGTGAGGGCGAGCGCGATGTCGGCGAAGTCGCCTGCATCGCACCCGCTGGCGCTGGCAGCGTGCTGCTGGCCGTGATGCCGTTGGAGCACGCCGGCACCGGTCTTGTCGCCGATGGCCATCCACTTGAGCGGCAAGCCCTGCTGGATGGCCTGCGTCGCTGAGTCGTTTCCGCGCGGCGATTGATCCACGTCAATGACGCCGTTCCACGGCGACCTAGACTGCCCGCGTACCCGAGCAGGAAGCATGCCCATGCATCATGACGTCATCATCATCGGCGCCGGACCCGCCGGCCTCTGCCTCGCGAAGGCGCTATGCGACCTCGGCCTGAAGGTGGCGCTGGTGGAACGCCAGCCACGCGCGGCGATCGCCGAACCCGCCTTCGATGGGCGCGAGATCGCGCTGACGCATGCGTCGATGCGGCTGCTTGGCGACCTCGGCATCTGGCGGCACCTGCCCGCGGAGGCCTGCTCGCCGTTACGCGCCGCGCGCGTGATGGAGGGCGATTGCCTGCGCGACATGCGCATCGATGCCGAACTGGCCGGCAAGCCGGCGCTGGGCATGCTGGTGCCGAACCACCACATCCGCGAAGCGGCATGGAAAGCCGTGTGTGACCTGCCCGGCCTGGACCTGTTCGACAGCGCGCGGGTCCACACGGTCCGCACGACCGACGACCAGGCCTGCGTCACGCTGGGCGACGGCCTGCGCCTGGAAGCACCGCTCCTGGTCGCGGCCGACAGCCGTTTCTCGGAGACGCGCCGCGCGATGGGCATCGGCGCCGACCAGTACGACTTCGGCAAGAGCATGCTGGTCTGCCGCATGCACCATGAGCAGCCGCACCAGGGGGTTGCCTGGGAATGGTTCGGCCACGGCCAGACACTGGCGCTGTTGCCGCTGCAGGAACACCAGGCTTCCGTGGTCGTCACCCTGCCCGACAGCGCGGCGAAACGTCTCGCGGCACTGGACGTGGATGCATTCGCACGCGAGATGGAGCAGCGTTACGGCCACCGTCTGGGCCACATGCGGCTGGAAAGCAGTCGGCACGTCTATCCGCTGGTGGGCGTGTACGCACGCCGCTTCGTCGGCCGCCGCTTCGCACTGGTGGGCGACGCGGCGGTCGGCATTCATCCGGTCACGGCGCACGGCTTCAACCTGGGACTGGCCAGCGTGGAACGGCTGGCCAACATGGCGCGCGAAGCGCTGCGCACGGGCGGCGACCTGGGATGCGTGGAAGGGCTGGCGCGCTACGAGCGGCGTCATCGTCGCGGTTCACGGCCGCTTTATCTGGCCACGCGCGCGATCGTGGAGTTGTATACGAACGACCGCGCGCCCGCGCGCGTCGTGCGCGAAACCGTGCTGCGCGCAGGCCGCCGGCTCACTCCGTTCCGGCGCGTGCTGGCGCGTACGCTGGCCGACGAACGGCCCCTGGATCGGCATCCGCTGCAGCGCCTGCGCGATGGCCTGGCACTGCTCCGACCGTAGCGTGCGCCACGCGCACGACCACGCCAACCATCGCCCGACCGAATTCGCGCGCGCGGCGCACGCTACGCGCCGAGCCAGGCCTCGAAGCGGTCGAGGAACGACTGCAGCCGCCTGCGCAGGCGCTCGTCGGCGATGGCGCCATCGGCGTCGATCTGGCCTTCGCGGTACTGGATGGCGATCTCGGGCTGCGGCAACACCGCGACATCGACCGCGGCCAGCACGTTGCGCAGGTGCTGCTGGGCCGACACCGTGCCGTGCGCGCCCGGCGATGTGCCGATCACGCCGGCCCGCTTGCCGCCGAACGAATTGCTTCCGCCCGGCCGCGAGCCGACATCGATGGCGTTCTTCAGCACGCCCGGGATGGACCGGTTGTATTCCGGCGTGATGAACAACAGCGCGTCGCAGGCTTCCACCTGTTGCTTGAAACGCAGGCCCGCCGCAGGGAAATCAACGTCGTCGTCCTGGTCGTACAGCGGCAGGTCGGCGATGCCGATCTCTTCGAACACGAAGCGGTCGCCCGCCAACGCCTGCGTGGCGCGTGCGAGCTGCCGGTTGTAGGAGCCGGCACGCAGGCTGCCGACGATGAGGCCGATGCGGGGCGTGGACATGTCCATTCCTCAGCGTGTGGGGACGGCCATCATGCCAGCCGGCCAGCCGCTGCGACGATATCCTCATCGCCCGGCAGCACCAGGAAGGCGGCGCCGGCCAACGGAGTGTAGGTGTCCGCACCGACCACGCGCTGGAACGGTCGCGCACGGTAGCCCGCCTCCGCGATGGCGGTGATGACGCCCTCGCCCACGCCTGCCGCATGGCGGCCTTCGTCGACGACCAGGATGCGCTTGGCCGATGCCGCCTGCCTGGCGATGAACGCCTCGTTGAGCGGCACCAGCCAGCGCAGGTCGACCACGCGCACCTTCCAGCCATGCTGCTTCTCGATGCTGCGCGCCGCACGCAGGCTCATCGGCACGCCGTTGCCGTAGCTGAAAATGACCAGGTCGTCCGCATCCTCGCCGTACACCCGGCCTTCGCCCAGTGGCATCGCCTCGTCCTGCGCGGGATACGGGAACAGCCACTGGCCGTCGCCGGCTTCATGCAGATCCTTGGTCATGTACAGCGCGATGGGTTCCAGGAACACCGTCACGCGCCCGTCCACCTTCGCCAGCGCGGCCAGCGTACGCAGCATGGTGGCCGCATCGTCGCCACGCGACGGGCAGCCCACGACCAGGCCCGGGATGTCGCGCAGCGCAGTGATCGAGTTGTCGTTGTGGAAGTGGCCGCCGAAGCCGCGCTGGTAGCCGAGGCCCGCCATGCGCACCACCATCGGGTTGCGGTACTGGTTGTTGCTGAAGAACTGCAGGCTGGCCGCTTCGCCGCGGATCTGGTCGCAGGCGTTGTGGAAGTACGCCAGGTACTGGATTTCCGGGATCGGCAGCATGCCCAGGTTCGCGTAGCCCTGTGCCAGGCCGAGGATCATGGTCTCGTCGAGCAGCGTATTGAACACGCGCGTGCCCTTGAACGCCTTCTGCAGGCCCTTGGTCACCGTGTACACGCCCCCCTTCTGCGCCACGTCCTCGCCGAACAGCAACGTCTCCGGATACTTGCAGAACAGGTCGTGCAGCGCGTTGTTGATCTGGATCGCCAGATGGCGCGGCGGCAACTTCTCCGGCAGTTTCTCCTCGCTGCCGAACGCCGCGACGCGCTTTTCGTGTGGCGCGGTGCGCACCGCTTCCTTCGCCACGGCGTCGGGCGTGTACGGCGCCAGCGGCGCCATGACATGCTCCAGCGTGGTGATGCGCGGCCGACGGTCGGCATCTTCGGCGGCGGCGAAACAGCGCTTGCGCGTGGTTTCGTACAGGCCCAGCAGTGCGTCCTTCGACATCAGGCCGGACTCGAGCGCGATCGCCGCCGAGCGCAGCAGCGGATCGGTCGCCTCCACCGCACACAGTTCTTCCAGCGGGCGCCATTCGATCTCGAAGTCGGTACCCGCATGACCCATGATGCGCGTGGTGCGCAGGTGCAGGAAGGTCGGGCGGCGCGTGCGCCGGCAGTGCTCGACCGCCGCCTGCACCTGGCCGTAGCCGGTCGCCAGGTCCAGGCCATCGGCATGGAAGTAGTCCAGGTCCTTGCGGTCGCGGAAATTGCGGCCGATCCAGCCTTCCGGCGTCTTCACCGAAATGCCGATGCCGTTGTCTTCGCAGACGAACAGCACCGGCGCCGGCAGCTTCTGGTAAGCCGTCCAGGCCGCGGCATTGAAGGCGGTCTGCGCGGTCGCATGGTTGCTCGACGCGTCCCCGAACGAACAGATCGCGATGCTGTCCTCGGGGATCGGCGACACATGGCCGATGCGGCGTGCCTGCTCGATGGCCACCGCCGTGCCCAGCGCCTTCGGCAGGTGCGAGGCGATCGTCGAGGTCTGCGGCAGCACCCACAACGGCTTGCTGCCCCACACCTTGTGGCGTCCGCCCGAGGCCGGATCGTCCGCACTCGCCGCGAAGCTCAGCGCGGAATCCATCACCGGATCCATGCCCGGCAACTTGCGGAAGCGCTCGGCCATGAAACCGCCGCTGCGGTAATGCAGGAAAGCGGGGTCGGTATGCCGCGTCAGCCGCGCGACCATCGCATTGCCTTCGTGGCCGGAGCTGCCGATGGTGTAGAAGACCTTGTTCTGCACGCGCAGCACGCGCGCCATCAGGTCGAGGTGGCGCGAGATCAACTGCGATTCCAGCAGTTCGATGAAGCTGGTCGCGTCCAGCGCGCTGCCGGGCAGGACGGCGTCGCCGGCCGCGGGTTTCGCACCCGCGTGCCCGTTCCACTCCTTCACGAACTCGATGAAGTTCTGGTCACAGATCTCGGCACGGTTGAGGCCCTTCATGCGGGCCGGAATCGGGTTGGCAGTCATGTGTTCGCTCTGGATCGGGAAAACGCCAGGCGTGTCGCGACTTCGTCGCTGACGCCAGGCATGGGGACAAATCCTGGCGTGGCGCGCACGCGCGCCAGCCAGTCGGTGATGCGGGGGTACGTGGACAGGTCGAAGCCGCCGTCTTCCGCGCAATGGGTGTAGGCGAACAGTGCGATGTCGGCCACGCCGTAGGCATCGCCGGTAAACCACGCCGCGTTTCGCAGATGGTTTTCCATCACCGCCAATGCTTGCCCTCCGCGCTCGATCAGCCGCGGCAGGTCGGCGCGGCGCGGGGAATCCACCGGCGTCCAGCCGCGGATGAAGCGCGCCACCGCGATGTACGGCTCGTGGCTGTACTGTTCGAAGAACAGCCAGCTCAACACCTGCGCACGCCGCCAAGGATCGGTGGGCAGGCATTCGCTCCCCTCGGCCAGCCAGCACAGGATGGCATTCGATTCGACGAGGATGCCGCCGTCGGCGCGCTCCAGCATCGGCACCTTGCCGTTGGGATTCTTCGCCAGGTACGCCGGCGTGCGCGTCGCGCCGTTGGCGCTGTCGACTTCGATCCATGTGTAAGGACAACCCAGCTGCTCCAGCAGCAGGCGCACCTTGTGGCAGTTGCCCGATGTGGACATGCCATGGACGGTGACGGCTTCAAACGACATGGCGATCCTCTTGGAACACGGCGATGCGGGCGGCCTTGGCGAGGTCTTTCGGGCGACCGAACAGAGTGAAGATGCGTCGCTGTTCCGCAAAGGTCGGCACGCGGATGGCAAGGCCACCGAACCCGATGCTGGTGTCGTCCAGCACCTGCAGCGGACGCCAGCCCTCCACCGTCATCACCTCCAGGCCGCCCATCACTTCCAGCGGCATCGGCAGGTGCGTGAAGCGCGCGAACGCGGAGCGGAAACGCGCCTCATCCTGCGGGCGGTAAGCGAGATCGGCGTGCGGCGTCCATGCCGCCTGCAACCGGTGCGCGTCGTCGCGACTGCACAGCACATCGATATCCTGCGGCGCGATGTCGGGTGTGCCGGCCAGCGCCATCGCCGCGCTGCCGATGATCCACCAGGGATCGCGGAAGGTCCGCACCAACTCAGGCAAGGCATGTTGCAGGCCTGCATGCAGTGCGGAGGTCTGGCTCACGGATGCGATGCCCTGTCCGCTTGCCACTGCGCGCGCGTCTGGCCCCAGACCTCGACGGGCTTCTCGTGATGCGGTTCGGGCAGCCGGCCCATCCGTTGGTAGGTCGAACCCAGTTTGGCGGCGACGGTTTTCGAGTTGGCGTTGGCCGGGTCGATGGTGTGGATGACCTCGTCCCAGCCCAGACGATCGAACGCCCAGTCGATGCTCGCCGCGGCGGCCTCCGGCGCATAGCCCCGCCCCCAGGCCTCGCGTGCGATGCTCCAGCCCACTTCCGTTCCCGGCCAACCCTCGGGCTGCCAGGGGCCTACGCGCCCTACCCAGCGACCGCTCGCCTTCTCGATCACAGAGAACATGCCGAACCCCTGCAGATGCCAGCTGCCCAGCGTTGCCGCCAGACTGCGCCATGCGGGCGAACGCGCGGAAACGCCGCCGATGTAGCGCGTGGCTTCCTCATCGGCGCCAAACGCCGCCCAGGCTTCGTAATCGTCCCGCCGCGGCAGGCGCAGCAGCAGGCGCGGGGTTTCAAGCTGGAGATCGGAAAGGTCCATCGATACCGCACCATCCCATCGGAATGACCAGACATGAGCGACGACGCTCGACTTCCGCTGCATCCGCTCCCAATTCCGGGAGCGGTCGATGTCAGAACGCGTTGATGCCCGTCAGTTCACGGCCGATCACCAACTGGTGCACGGTTTCCGTGCCTTCGTAGGTGATCACCGACTCCAGGTTCAGCGCGTGGCGGATGGCGGCGTGCTCGGTGGTGATGCCGGCGCCGCCGAGCAGGTCGCGGCACTCGCGCGCGATGTCGATCGCCATGCGACAGTTGTTCCACTTCGCCAGCGAGACCTGCGACGGGGCCATGGTGCCTGCATCCTTCAAACGGCCGAGCTGCAGCGACAGCAACTGCGCCAGGGTGATGCGGCGGGCCATTTCGGCCATCTTGATCTGCGCACTCTGCGTGGCCGCCACGGGCCGGTCGAACAGGATGCGCTCCTTGGTATAGGCCAGCACTTCGTCCAGGCAGGCGATGGCTGCGCCGATCGGTCCCCAGGTGATGCCGTAGCGGGCCTGCGTCAGGCAGCCCAGCGGACCCTTGAGTCCCTTGACGTTCGGCAGGCGGCTGCTGTCTGGCAGGCGCACGTTGTCGAAGAAGAGCGCGCTGGTCACCGACGCACGCAGGCTCATCTTGTGCTTTATCTCCTGCGCGGTGAACCCTGGCGTACCCTTCTCGATGAGGAAACCCTGGATGCCGTCGTCGGTCTGCGCCCACACGATGGCGATGTCGGCGAGGTTGCCGTTGGTGATCCACATCTTGGAGCCGTTGATCACCCAGTCGTCGCCATCGCGACGGGCGTTCGTCTTCATGTTGGCGGGGTCGGAGCCACCGTGCGGCTCGGTCAGGCCGAAACAGCCAATGACCTTGCCCGCGGCCATGTTGGGCAACCAGCGCTCGCGCTGCTCTTCGCTGCCATAGGCATAGATGGGATACATGCACAGCGAGGACTGCACGCTGACGAAGCTGCGGATGCCGCTGTCGCCACGCTCCAGCTCCTGGCAGATCAGGCCGTAGCTGACCGCATTGAGGCCAGCGCAGCCGTACTTCTCGGGCAGCGAGGAACCGAGCAGGCCCAGTTCGGCGATCTCCTGCACCAGTTCCTTCGGGAACCGGCCCTGGTCGAAGGCGTCGCCGATGATGGGACGCACGCGCTCATCGGTAAAGCGGGCCACCGCATCCTGCACGGCGCGCTCCTCCTCGCTCAGCAGGGAACGGACATCGAACAGGTCGTACGGATTCAGGGCCATTGCACTTCAACCGGAGTCGGATATTCACCGCATTGTATGCGGCGGCCCTCGGCATCGGTAAGCGCCAGTCCGCAAAGCAAAGGCCGGCGAAACGCCGGCCTTTGCGGGGTGCCACGTTGAAATGCAGGCCCTTGCAGGGCCGGCGCGTCAGCCCTTGCCGGGGGCGTCGACGCTGGCGGTCTGCGTCACCACCTGGCCGTCGATGACCGGCAGACGGTCACCCGGCTTCTGGTCCAGGCGGATGGTCTTGTCCTGGCCATCGAAACGGTAGGTCACGTCGTAGCCGATCACCTTGTCGGTGGTACCCATCGCGATCCGCGAACCCGGCTTGCTGTCCATCCGCATGGTGCCCGTGGTGCCGTCCGGATTGCGGTAGGTGACGTTGTAGCCGGTCACACGCGAGGACTCGGACGTCGCGTTCTCGGTGTGGCACTGGCGCTCGGTGCGGTTGACGACCCTGCCACCCACATGGCGCTTGTCGACCTGGTTGCCGATGGCGCCGCCTGCCACGGCGCCCGCAACCGTCGCCGCCTTCTTGCCGTTGCCGCCGCCGACCTGGTTGCCGATCAGGCCGCCGATCACCGCACCTGCCACCGTGCCGCCGACGTTCCCGTCGCGCTCGGGCAGGCGCTCCTGCACCACCACGTCCTGGCAGACCTCGCGCGGCGTGCTGGTGTGGGTGGTTTCACGGACGGCCTCCGTGCCGATCACCGTGGCGTACAACTTCTCCGAACTGGTGATCGGATCGGCCTTCACCACCGTGGCGTACTGCAGCGTGCCCGTCGGGATTTCGTTGCCGTTGGCTGCCACGTCATCCGCGACCAGCGTGCCGTCGGCTGCCGTCACCAGGCCGCCCTGCTCCGAAGGACTCTTGTCGCCCCCCTTGAGGAACGCGGCGGTGGCGACGCCACCCACCAGCAGCGCGCCGACGGCGACCAGGATCGTAGTGGTATTGCTCTTCATCGCTGCCTCCAAGTCGGGCTGTCCCCGATTCATCTTGGTCATCATTGCACCATTGCCAAGCTGAACAAAGCACCCGCGAATGCGCATGAAAGCGAACGGAAAATGAACGCTTCCGCGACGCGACGATCATGCTAGCGTGGCGGCGGTTCAAGTCTTCAGAGAGTATCGCCGCCATGGCCAACCCCCTGCTCCTGCCACTGCTCGATTGGGCACGGAAACTGCGCTATCCGACCTTGTTCAAGATCACGGCCTGCCTGTTTCTGGTCACCCTGGTCATCCCCGATCCGTTTCCGTTCGTGGACGAGATCCTGTTCGGCCTCGGCACACTGCTGCTGGCCAACTGGAAGCGGCGCAAGGAACCGGCGCCGTCGATCGAGCCATCCAAGCACTGATGCATGCTGGTCGACAGCCATAGTCATTTCGACGCACCCGAGTTCGACGCCGACCGCGGTGCGGTGCTGGCGCGCGCGCGCGCGGCAGGCGTGACCCGTCAGGTCGTGCCCGCGATCACCGCGTCGTCCTGGCCCAAACTGCGCGAGGTGTGTGCGAGCGGTGCGGGGCTGTTCCCTGCGTATGGCCTGCACCCGATGTATCTCGCCGACCATCGTCCCGCGCATCTTGACGATCTGCACGACTGGATCGATCGCGAGCGGCCCGTGGCGGTCGGCGAATGCGGACTGGACTTCTTCATCGAAGGCCTGGAGCCCGCCGAACAGCAGCGCTATTTCGACGGCCAGCTGAGACTCGCGCGCGCGTTCGACTTGCCATTGATCGTGCACGCCCGACATGCGGTGGACGCGGTGATCGCCTCGGTCAAACGCGTCGGCCAGCTGCGTGGCGTGGTCCACAGCTTTTCCGGCAGCCCGGAGCAGGCACGTCAATTGTGGCAGCTCGGCTTCCTGATCGGACTGGGCGGACCGGTGACCTACGAGCGCGCCAATCGCCTTCGCACACTGGCCCGCACGATGCCGCTCGACTTCCTGCTGCTGGAAACCGACGCACCCGACCAGCCAGATGCCGGCATCCGCGGCCAGCGCAACGAGCCATCACGGCTTCCTGCCGTCCGCGACGTGATCGCCGAACTCCGCGGCGCCTCGCCGGCCGAGATCGCCGTGGCGACGACGCGCAATGCCGAGCGGCTGTTCAAGCTGCCGGCGAACTGACTGCCGTTTTCGCCGGCTTAGCCAGCGCTTCCAGTGCCTTGCCCACCATCGCGAACGCGAATGCGCCGGTGATGTGGGTGGCCGCCCCCAGGCCGACGCCGCAATCCAGCTTCAGCGCAGCATCTGCGCCCAGTTGCGGACGCAGGCCGCAGACGCTGCCATCGGCCTGCGGATACTTGACGTTCTCGAGCGAATAGACCGCCTGCACGCCGAAGTAGCGGTCCTTGTTCTTGGGGAAATTGAACTCGGCACGCAGCTTCTTGCGCACCAGTGCCAGCAATGCGTCGTGCTCGGTGCGCGACAGGTCGCGCAGGCGGATCTGGGTGGGATCGGTGCGGCCGCCAGCCGATCCCGACACCACGATCGGCAGCTTGCGCCGACGACACCAGGCGATCATTTCAACCTTGACGCGGAAGCTGTCGCAGGCATCGAGCACCAGGTCGAAACCGCGGTCCAGCAGTTCAGTGAGGTTGCCCGACGTGAGGAAGTGCGGCACGGCGTCGACATCGATCAGCGGATTGATCGCACGGCAGCGTTCGGCCATGGCCTCGGCCTTGTTGCGTCCGTAGTGGCCGTCCAGCGCGGGCAGCTGGCGATTCGTGTTGGAGACACAGATATCGTCGGCATCGATCAGCGTCAGGTGACCGATGCCGGACCGCGCAAGCGCTTCCACCACCCACGAGCCCACCCCTCCCATCCCCACCACGGCCACGCGCGCGGCTGCGTGGCGCTCCACCGTACCCACGCCGTACAGCCGGTCGATGCCGGCGAACCGGTCCCTGAGTTCTTTCTTCATGTCACCAGTGTAAGCCGTGGCGCAAACCGTGACGGGCGTCGTACCATCACGGCGTCATCCACAAGGAGCCCGCCGCATGGCCAGCCAACCCGAGACCAAGAAACCGTCAGCCGCCTCGCGTTACCTGTTCCTGTTCCTGATCGGCCTGGTGGTGGGCGCGATCTGCACGGTCATGGCGCTGCGTGCCATCCAGGCGCGGCAGGATCGCTTCCCCGACAGCGTCATGCAGGTGATGGCAAAACACGCCGGGCTGCTGGCCGACAAGGTCAAGCAGAACCGCTGCGCCGCCACCGACACCATTCCCCACGTGCGTACGCTGCGCGCGATGGCGAACGACCTCGACATGGCCTTCCCGGGCATCGCGGACGACCAGCGCTTCAGGACCCACACCAGCCAGTTCCGCGCCGATCTCGACGCCGCCCTCAGTGCGCCGCCGACCGACTGCGCCGCCGCCGGCGCGCTGGTCGAAAAGGTGGGTGCGGACTGCAAGGCCTGTCATCAGGATTTCCGCGGATGAGCCATGCTGCGCGACTGAATCGCTGCTGACATCCGGGCCGCGCAAGCGGCCCGATTGTCATCATGTTCACGCGGGGATGTGGAGCATGCGCCGCGAAGGGACCGCACTGCACGACGGACCCACCATCCCCAGGAGACACCCATGAACATGCGTCTGCTCGCCATCGGCCTGACCGCAACCGTCGCTCTCGCCGGCTGCGCCAGCACGTCACCGGGCTACGGTGGCGGCGGATACAACAGTGGCGGCTACAGCAGCGCACCTGCCAGCCGCTACTGCGCCGACTGCGGCATCGTCGAGCGTATCGATGTCGTACCGTCCGGCCGCAGCGCTCCGTCGGCGACCGGCGCCGTGCTGGGTGGTATCGTCGGCGCGGTCGCGGGCCGCCAGATATCCGACCGCACCGGCGGCAGCGAAGGCAACAAGAATGTCTCCACCGTCGCTGGCGCAGTCGCAGGTGCGGCCGCCGGCAACGCGATCCAGAACCGCACCACCGGCGATACCTACAACGTCACCGTCCGCATGGACGACGGGCGCCGCGTGACGATCAGCCAGCATGACCTGGCAGGCGTTCGCGAGAACACCTACGTTCGCATCCAGAACGGACGCGTGGTGATCCGCTGATTGATCGCAGGTTTTCGTCAGCGCAAAGAAAAAGCCCGGCGTCAGCCGGGTTTTTTCGTGGAGCGCGCGCCTGGGCGCGATTCGGCGATTCAACTCAGACCGGCTGCACGGCGTCCGCCTGCAGGCCTTTCTGGCCCTGCACGACGGTGAAGCTGACCTTCTGGCCTTCCTTCAGGCTCTTGAAGCCCTGGGTCTGGATGGCGCGGAAATGCACGAACACGTCTTCACCATTCTCGCGGCTGATGAAGCCGAAGCCCTTGGCATCGTTGAACCATTTCACTGTTCCGGTTTCACGATCAGACATCTACTTGCTCCTTGAAACGGGTGGTGGATACGCCTGCTGGGCGGCTGGTTGCAAGGAGGAAGCGAGGTGCAAGGATGCAGCGGATCATGGATCTACCCCATCAGGCCACGATTCACGGTGACCTTGGCAACGGCAGCGAGCGCACGGTAACCCGGCATTTGGCAAAATGCAAACGCCCGAACGAAAAAGTCAAGCCCCAACAACCCTTTGATTCCTCAGGAGATTTGATTGGACATCCAGATGCTTTATTACGCTTTGGCCGTGGTGCTGATCCTGGTGGGCGTTGCCGGCGTGGTCCTGCCCGCCCTGCCCGGCCTGCCGCTGGTGTTCGCGGGCATGCTGCTGGCGGCGTGGGCGGGCGATTTCCAGCAGATCGGCTGGGTGACGCTGGTGGTGCTGGGCCTGCTGACCGCACTGTCCTTCGCGGCCGACATCTTTTCCACCGCCATCGGTGCGCAGCGCGTGGGTGCCAGCCGCAAGGCGCTCGTCGGCACAGTGATCGGCACGTTCGCCGGCCTGTTCTTCATGCCCATCGGCCTGCTGGCCGGCCCTTTCGTCGGCGCATTGCTGGGCGAACTGTGGCATGGGCGCGAGTTGGGACAGGCCGCCAAGGTCGGCCTCGGCACCTGGCTGGGCATCGTGCTGGGCGTGGTACTGAAGCTTGGCCTGACCTTTGCGATGCTGGGTCTGTTCGTCTTCGCCTGGTTATTCTGACGCGTCGTGCCACTCGGCTGGCAGAATGTCCCTTCCCCCTGCTCGAGCCTCCGCATGATGCATCGCACCCGCCTGTTGCCGTTGGCCATCGGCATCACCCTCCCCTTCGCCAGCCAGGCGCAGGAGGCTCCATCGGCCACGGCCACGGCGCCGGCCGAGGCCTGCTTCCTGCTGGAGAACGATGCAGCCCGGCTGGCGTGCTATGACGACGCCCTTGGCCGCACGGCTGCCGACACCCGCCGCGCCGACGAGAAGGCGCTGGCGGCGAAGGAGGCCGAAGCCCAGGCGCGCGCGAAGGCTCGGGCCGAGGTCCGCGCCGCCGCCGAAGACGCGAAGGCCGAAGACCTGACGCTGAGCGAGCGCACGCGACGCCGCCTGGGTGCCTGGTTCCGCGTCGACGAGGCCGCCGAGGCCGACCTGATCGCCAACGCCGGTCGCGGCTCACTGCTCGACAGCCGCTGGGAACTGGCCAAGGACTCCAAGCTCGGCGTGTTCCAGTTGCGTGCCTATAAACCCATGTACCTGCTGCCGGCGTTCTGGACCAGCCAGGTCAACGAAAGGCCGTCGTCCCCCAACCCCGACAACACCGTCACCGAGGCGCAGGAGCTGCAGGACATCGAGGCGAAGTTCCAGCTCAGCTTCAAGACGAAATTCGCGGAGAACGTGTTCGGGGACAACGGCGACGTCTGGGGCGCCTACACCCAGAGCTCGCGCTGGCAGGTCTACAACGGCGAGGAATCGCGCCCGTTCCGCGAGACCAACTACGAGCCGGAAGTGATGCTGGTGTTCCGCAACAACTACAGCATCGCGGGCTGGAAGGGCCGCATGACCGGCATCGCGCTCAACCACCAGTCCAACGGCCGCAGCGATCCGCTGTCGCGCAGTTGGAACCGCGTCATCGCCACCATCGGCCTGGACCGCGAGAACTGGGCGCTGGTGGTGCGTCCCTGGTATCGCATCCCGGATGGCAACGACGACGACAACCCCGACATCGAGAACTACATCGGCCGCGGCGATGCGATGCTGACCTACGCGCGCAACGGCCATGTCTTCACGGTGCTCGGGCGTCACTCGCTGCGTGGCGGCGACGAATCCCATGGTGCCCTGCAGGTGGACTACGGTTTCCCGATCAACCGCGCCTTCCGCGGCCACGTGCAGGTCTTCCACGGCTATGGCGAAAGCTTGATCGACTACAACCACAAGGCCACCTACGTGGGCGTGGGCATTTCGCTGCTGGACTGGTACTGATGGACGACGTGACGATCTACCACAACCCCGCCTGCGGCACCTCGCGCAACACGCTGGGCCTGATCCGCAACGCGGGCATCGAACCGCACGTGATCGAATACCTGCAGACGCCGCCCGACCGCGCCACGCTGCTGGCGCTGATCCAGGCGATGGCCGTTCCCGTCCGGGACGTCGTCCGCGCGAAGGAATCCATCTACCGCGAACTCGGCCTCGCCGATGCGGACGACGAGGCCCTGATCGACGCCATGCTCGCGCATCCGGTGCTGATCAACCGGCCGATCGTGGTCACCGCGCAGGGGACGAAACTGTGCCGGCCGTCGGAACTCGTGCTGGACATCCTGCCGCGGCCGCAGCGTGGCGCCTTCAACAAGGAAGACGGTGAGCCGGTCGTCGACGCGGCCGGTAATCGCATCGGCTGACGTAAGATTCCGCGCAGGAACCCGTACCCGCCTGCCACGGAAAGCTTCATGTCACGCCAACGCCGCTCGTTCTTCGCCTACTCCTCCGCCCTGCTCGGCGCGCTCAGCCTGATGGCGGTGGCCTGCTTCCATTTCCCGGAGCTGCTGACCAGCAAGGAATTCCGCGCCGCCTACAACGAACAGTTCGCCCGCCATCTGCTGCTGGTGGGACTGGCGGCAGCGTTCGCGATGGGCACCTGGGCCATCCTGCGCGACCGCAACAAGCGGATCGCCATGATCGGCGTGGTCAGTGCCACGCTCGCCGTGCTGCTGGGCGGCACCAACGTGCAGTTCGATGCGATCGGCAAGACGCCGTACTCGCTGGGGCTGGACTGGTTCGTCATCTCGCTGTTCTTCTCGGCACTGGTGTTCGTGCCGCTGGAGCATTACCTGGGCAAGCGCAGGATCTCGCCACTGCGCCCGGGCTGGCGCACCGACGTGTCCTACTTCTTCATGAGCCATATGCTGGTGCAGTTCATCCTGATCCTGGTGACGGCCTCGACCTCGACGATCGCCGGGTTGGCTGCTTTCCCCGCGCTCAAGACCGCCATCCAATCGCTACCGGTGTGGGCGCAGTTCCTGATCGCAGTGTTCGTCGCCGACCTGGCGCAGGCGTTGCTGCACCGCGCGTACCACAACACCCCGTGGCTCTGGCGCTTCCATGCCGTGCACCATTCCAGCCGCGAGATGGACTGGCTGGCCGGTTCGCGCATCCATATCGTCGAGATCGTGCTGACCCGCAGCGCGGTACTGCTGCCGCTGCTGGTGCTGGGCTTCTCGACGCCGACGGTGAATGCGTACGTGATCCTGGTCGGCCTGCAGGCCGTGCTGGCGCATGCCAACCTCGGCATCCGCTTCGGCTGGCTGGAATACCTGCTGGTGCTGCCTCGCTACCACCATTGGCACCACGCGCGGCACAAGGATTATCTGGACGTGAACTACGCCATCCACCTGCCGCTGGTGGACATGCTGATGGGGACGTTCAAACTGCCGCCGAAGCAGGAAGACTGGCCCGAGGAATACGGCGTGATGAAGCTGGAAACGGTGCCGCGCGGCATCGTGCGCCAGCACCTGATGCCGTTCCAGGGCGGGAAGAAGTTCGAGGAGTACGTGGACTGAGCCAACGCGGTGGCCTCTTGTAGGAGCGACGTAAGTCGCGACCGCACGCCAGGACGGTCGGTAGCGTTGGCCCAAGCGATGCCTATCGGCGCACCCCGCTCATGGCAACGGCTTCATGCCATGTCCCGATTCACGGTCGCGACTTACGTCGCTCCTACAAAATGCAGCGCGATCTGCCGCCGAAGCAGGAAGACTGGCCCGATGAATACGGCGTGATGAAGCTGGAAACGGTGCCACGCGGCATCGTGCGCCAGCACCTGATGCCGTTCCAGGGCGGGAAGAAGTTCGAGGAGTATGTGGACTGAGCCAACGCGGTGGCCTCTTGTAGGAGCGACGTAAGTCGCGACCGCACGCCAGGACGGTCAGTAGCGTTGGTCCAAGCGATGTCTATCGGGCACATCCTGCTCGTGGCGGTGGCTTCATGCCATGTCCCGATTCACGGTCGCGACTTACGTCACTCCTACAAAATGCAGCGCGATCACGTCCAGTCCGTCAGCCCCTCGCGGGCATAGACTTCCCTGAAGCTCGGCAGTGCCTTCATGTGCTGTGCGTAGGCCTGCAGCACCGGCCAGGTGTCGGTCGGCGTCGGCATGTTGCGCGACCAGCGCATCAGCATGGTCAGCAGGAAATCGGCCGCGCTGCGCTGTGCGCCGAGCAGGTACGGGCCGTGCGCTTCCAGATGGTCGGCAACTTGGCTCCAGGCCTTTTCCAGCTTCGCGCGTGCGTGATCCTGCGCCGCCTGGCTATTGGCTTCGCCGGCGATCTCGTCCGCATAGAACCATGCCCGGTATGCCGGCATCAGCGTGTTGGCACAGAACAGCATCCAGCGGTAGTACTGCGCGCGTTGGGTGGTCGCCACCGCCGGCGCGAGGTCAGCGCGCGGATGCGTATCGGCGAGATGCATCAGGATCGCCGCCGTCTCGGTGATCACCTGCCCATCCATCACCAGCGTGGGCACCACGCCAGCCGGATTGAGCTTCAGGTAGTCGTCCGACTTCTGGTCGCGCTTGTCGAAGTCCAGCTCATGCAGCTCGTGCGGGACGCCCAGCTCGATCAGCAGCCAGTGGACGACCAGGCTGGCGGTGCTGCGGGAGTAATAGAGGGTTGTCGACATGCCGTGATTCCTGGAATTGAAAGCCCCTCTCCCGCCGGGAGAGAGGTTGGGGGCGCCACCGTAGCGTATCCAACGCGATCTTCAGGAACGAGCCGCAGCGAGTCGTGAGGGCGAATCATCGGCCGATCAACGCAATCTGCTCGCTGTGGCTTGTTCTTCAGCCCGGCTCGGAAACGCCATCGTGGCCCCCCCCTCATCCACCCTACGGGCACCCCGTATCAAGTACGGGGCAGGCTCTTCTCCCGAGGGGAGAAGGGAAAGACGGTTACGCCACCACCACCGGAATCTTGCCGATCCGCGCCTGCCATTCCTTCGGGCCGGTCTGGTGCACCGAGGTGCCCTGCGAATCCACGGCCACGGTCACCGGCATGTCCTGCACGGTGAACTCGTAGATCGCTTCCATCCCCAGGTCGGCGAAGCCGACGACCTTCGCTGCCTTGATCGCCTTCGACACCAGGTAGGCCGCGCCGCCGACCGCCATCAGGTAGGCCGACTGGTGCTTCCTGATCGCCTCGATGGCGGCGGGGCCGCGTTCGGCCTTGCCGACCATGCCCAGCAGACCGGTCTGCGCCAGCACCTGCTCGGTGAACTTGTCCATGCGCGTGGCCGTGGTCGGACCGGCGGGGCCGACGACTTCGTCGCGGACCGGGTCGACCGGGCCGACGTAGTAGATGAAACGACCCTTCAGATCGACCGGCAGCGGCTCGCCCTTGTTGAGCATGTCGACCATGCGCTTGTGCGCGGCGTCGCGACCGGTCAGCAGCTTGCCGTTGAGCAGCAGCACTTCACCGGGCTTCCAACTGGCGACATCGGCCGGCGTCAGCGTGTCGAGGTCGACACGGCGGCCCTTCGACGCGTCGTAGGTCAGCTCCGGCCAGTCTTCCAGCGACGGCGGATCCAGCATCACCGGGCCGCTGCCATCGAGGGTGAAGTGCGCGTGGCGGGTGGCGGCGCAGTTCGGGATCATCGCCACCGGCAAGTTGGCCGCGTGGGTCGGGTAATCCTTGACCTTGATGTCGAGCACCGTGGTCAGGCCGCCCAGGCCCTGCGCACCGATGCCGAGCGCGTTGACCTTCTCGTACAGCTCCAGCCGCAGTTCCTCGGCGCGGTTGCTGGCGCCACGGGCCTGCAGCTCGGTGATGTCGATTGGCTCCATCAGCGATTCCTTCGCCAGCAGCATCGCCTTTTCGGCGGTGCCGCCGATGCCGATGCCGAGCATGCCCGGCGGGCACCAGCCGGCGCCCATCGTCGGCACGGTCTTCAGCACCCAATCGACGATGGAATCGGAGGGATTGAGCATGGCGAACTTCGACTTCGCTTCCGAACCACCGCCCTTGGCGGCGACGATCACGTCGACGGTGCTGCCCGGCACGACCTTGACGTTGACCACGCCCGGCGTGTTGTCCTTCGTGTTGCTGCGCTTGCCGGCCGGATCGGCCAGCACGCTGGCGCGCAGCTTGTTGTCCGGGTGGTTGTAGGCGCGGCGAACGCCCTCGTGGACCATGTCTTCCACGCCCATCGTGGCGTCGTCCCAGCGCACGTCCATGCCGATCTCGAGGAACACGGTGACGATGCCGGTGTCCTGGCAGATCGGGCGATGGCCCTCCGCGCACATGCGCGAATTGATCAGGATCTGCGCGATGGCGTCCTTCGCGGCCGGCGACTCCTCCCGGTCGTACGCGGACGCGAGGCTCTTGATGTAGTCGACGGGATGGTAGTAGCTGATGTACTGCAGACCGTCGGCGATGGACTGGATGAGGTCTTCTTGCTTGATCGAGGTCATGGGACGTAAAGCCGGGGGCTGCCGGTGGGTAGCGGGCGGAAGCGCCCATTTTAGGCCAAAGTGACTCCCTGCCCGGTTGTCACGCCATGTCCCCCTGCCCCGTCTTTGGTCGCATGAACGCCGAAACCGCCTTCGAAACCCACCGTCCTCGCCTGTTCGGCCTGTCCTATCGCCTGCTCGGCAGCCGCAGCGATGCCGAAGACGTCGTGCAGGACACCTGGCTGCGCTGGCAACAGACCGACCGCAGCGGCATCCGCGATGCCGAAGCCTGGCTGGTCACCGCTGCCACGCGGCTGGGTATCGACCGTCTGCGCGCCGCGCGCGTCCAGCGCGAGCGCTACATCGGCCCCTGGCTGCCCGAGCCGAGCGGGATCGACGAATCCCCGTCCCCCGAGCATTCCGCCGAGCTCGCCGAACAGGTATCGCTGGCCTTCCTGGCCGTGCTGGAGCGCCTCGGGCCGGAGGAACGCGCCGCCTTCCTGCTGAAGGAAGCCTTCGACTACGACTATGCGCAGATCGCGCCGCTGCTCGGCCAGAGCGAAGCCAACTGCCGGCAGATGGTCCACCGCGCCCGCGAACGCGTGCAGGCGGGACGGCCGCGCTTCGACGTGGCACCTGAAAACCACCGCCGCCTGCTGGAGCGCTTCATGCAGGCCGCGAGCCGTGGCGACCGGTCCGCCATCGCCGCCCTGCTGCGCGAGGACGCGCAGTTGGTATCCGATGGCGGCGGCAAGGCGGCGGCGGTCATCCGTCCGCTGCTCGGTGCGGCACGCATCGCACGGTTGTTCTGGGCCGCCTACCGTCGGCAGGATCCGGCGATCGCCTGGCGCATGGGAATCGTCAACGGCGAACCGGCGATCCTGCGTTATCGCGATGGCCGGTTGACGGCGGTGATGGTCGCGATCAGCGACGGCGAACAGATCAGCGAGCTGTTCGCCATCGTCAATCCGGACAAGCTGGGTACGGGTGTCACGGCGCAGGACGGGGGTGCGTCCTGGTAGTGAAGGTGGCCATCGCGGCCGCCATGGAGGCACTGCCATGAGCATGAGATTCCATCGCGTCGACTACCCCAAGCACATCCCCGACGCCTTCCGCGGCCTGTACGCCACCAGCACTGCGGTGCACGACGGTGCACTTGGCAAGGAATTCCTGGAGCTGGTTTTCCTGCGCGTTTCGCAGATCAACGGTTGCGCCTACTGCATGGACATGCACGCCGGGGCCTTGCGCAAGGCCGGTGTGGAACCACGCAAGCTGGACACGCTGGCCGGCTGGCGCGACAGCCGCTTCTTCGACGCGCGCGAAGGTGCGGCACTGGCATGGGCGGAGCAACTGACCACCCTGCCCTCCGGTGCACCGGCCGATGCGACATACGAGGCGCTGAAGGAGCACTTCGACGAACGCGGCATCGCCGAACTGACCATGGCGGTGGCCATCATCAACGCGTGGAACCGCCTGGGCGTAGGCATGCAGCCGGTCCTGGCCTGAGCGGACGCTCGCGGGCCCGTCGTGCCGGCGGCACAATGCCGGCATGGATACCCTCGTTCTCATCCTCGACCTGGTCGGCACCTTCGTGTTCGCGCTCAGCGGCGCCACCCTGGGGGTACGCCGCCGCCTCGACCTCTTCGGCGTGCTGGTGCTGTCGTTCGCCGCCGCGACGGCCGGCGGCATCACCCGCGACCTGCTGATCGGCGCCACGCCGCCGGCGGCGCTCAGCGACTGGCGCTATCCGGTGACCTCGCTGGCGGCCGGCATCGTGACGTTCTTCCGCGCGCCGCTGATCGAAAAGCTCCACCACCCCGTGCGCATGTTCGATGCGATGGGCCTGGCGCTGTTCGCCGTGGCCGGCACGCAGAAGGCGCTCGAATTCGGCATCTCGCCGACGATGGCGGCCGCGATGGGCATGCTCACCGGCATCGGCGGCGGCATCGCACGCGACCTGCTGCTCGCCCAGGTGCCGCTGGTGCTGCGCGCGGAACTGTATGCGGTCGCGGCGCTGGCCGGGGCGCTGGTGGTGGCACTGGGCCACTGGCTGTCGCTGCCCGCCCTGCCGTGTGCGCTGGTCGGCGCGGGGCTGTGCTTCGGCCTGCGCATGATGGCCGTCACCTACGGCTGGCACCTGCCGGTCGCCCTGCAGTCCGGTGGCGACGGTGAGCCGCCCGGGCCATTGAAATGAACCGCAGGCGCTGACCTGGCCCGCCGCGCCGGCGATGCGCCGAAGCGTGGCTCGGTGCCGTCGAGTCGAGCCGCTTCCGTGGACCGACGGCGGTAGCATGGCGCCACCTGCGTCCCGACCGACACCATGGCCATCGCCACCTCCCATCCGCTGGCCCTGCCCCGCCAGCATGTTTTCTGGCTGCTGCACCTGACGGGCTGGAGCGCGTACTTCGCGCAGGGCTGCCTGTACGCCGTCGCCCATGGCAAGCCATCCGGCTACTGGGTGGTGCCGGCCACCGCCGCCACCATGGGCGCGCTGGTCACGCTGGGGCTGCGCTTCGTGCTGCGGCGCTACTGGAACCTGCCGCCACGCCGGCTGCTGGCGCTGATGCTCCCGCTGGTGCTGACCAGTTCGGGCGTCATCGATTTCGTCACCCGCGAAGTGCTGGTCGATTTCTGCGAAACCTGCAAACCGACCACGCAACTGGAATTCATCGCCTACTCGCTTGGCTACATCTACGTGCTGCTGGCGTGGGTGGGGGCGTACATGGGCATCAAGTACTACCAGCAGCTGCAGGACGAAACCGCGCGCGCGCTGGCCGCCCGCAGCATGGCCCACCAGGCACAGCTGAAGATGCTGCGCTACCAGTTGAACCCGCACTTCCTGTTCAACACCCTCAACGCCATCTCCACGCTCATCCTGGACCGCGACAACGCCACCGCCAATCGCATGGTGCAGGGTCTGTCGTCGTTCCTGCGCCACTCGCTGGACAACGACCCGATGCAGCGCGTCACGCTGCGGCAGGAGCTGGATGCGCTGACGCTGTACTTGGACATCGAGAAGATCCGCTTCGCCGAGCGCCTGCGCATCGAGACCGGCATCGACGAGGACTGCTGGCGCGCCCTGCTGCCGAGCCTGTTGCTGCAACCGCTGGTGGAGAACGCCATCAAGTACGCGGTCGCCAAACAGGTGGCCGGCGGCCTGCTGAGGATCGAGGCCGAGCGCGACGGCAACCAGTTGGTGCTGCGGGTAACCGACGACGGCCCAGGCTGCAGTGCCCTCGAAGGCGACCAGCTGCCGCCCGGCAAGGGCGTCGGCCTGCGCAACACGCGCGAACGGCTGCACGTACTGTACGGCGAGGCCGGCGGCTTCTCGGTGCGCAATCCCGATCGGGGCATCGAAGTGACGCTGCGGCTGCCGTTCGAAACCTCGCAGACGCTGGGGGGCTGAAGGATGGAGACCAGCGCCATCGCCCCGCTTCGCGCCATCGTGGTCGACGACGAGCCGCTCGCCCGTCGTGGGCTGGAAATCCGCCTGGCGGCACATCCGGACGTCGAGATCGTCGGTCATTACGGCGATGGCGCCGCGGCCATCGCTGGCCTGCGCGCGCATCGCCCGGACCTGATGTTCCTCGATGTGCAGATGCCAGGCATGGACGGCTTCCAGACCCTGCGTGCGATCCCGGCCAGCGAGATGCCGCTGGTCGTGTTCGTCACCGCCTACGACCATTACGCCATCCGCGCCTTCGAGGCCTCGGCGACCGACTACCTGCTCAAACCGGTGGAAGAGTCCCGCCTGGCGCAGGCACTGGTGCGCGTGCGCCAGGCCCGCGCGCAGCGCGAGGCCAGCGGCCATTGCGCACACCTGCTCGGCCTGCTGGGCGAACTCAGCGGCCGACCGCCGCTGGACCTCGATGAAGCGCTCAAGCCCGATGCGCTGGACCTGCTGCGCCGCGAAGAGAAGCTCGCCGTGCGCGACGGCGGCCGCACCGTGCGCGTGGACCTGCACAGCATCCGCTGGATCGACGCCGCCGGCGACTACATGTGCATCCACACCGATGGCGATGCACCGAACGGCACCACCCTGATCCTGCGCGCGACCATGCGCGAGCTGGAGAAGCAGCTCGATCCGCAACGCTTCCCGCGCATCCACCGCTCGACGATCGTCAACGCACGCCGCGTGGTCGAGATGCGCCCGCATACGAACGGCGAGAGCTTCCTGCTGCTCGACTGCGGACAGGAACTGAAACTGTCGCGCAGCCATCGCGACAAGCTGGCGATGCTGCTGTAGGCGTTCGCCTTTCTGTAGGAGCGACGTAAGTCGCGACCGTGCACCCAGAACCCCCATCAAGCCAGACCTCATGCGAGGCGACAATGTCGGCAGGGTGTTGCATGCTCGCTGAGGCACGTGTCATGACGTTCAACTCATGCGGTCGCGACTTACGTCGCTCCTACAACGGAGCTAGACGCGCGTAACGCAGATTCTCAATACTCGGTTCGTCGTAACGTCTTCACCGCTCGCCGCAATCCGAAGCATCGCATGACTTCCGGGCCATAACCGCAATAGAAGACGCGCGCATCGTGCGCACCGCCGACCACCACGCGGACCGCACGATGAAACTCACCGACGCTTCCCTGCGCAATCCGGCCGCTGTCGCGGTGGTCGTGGCGATGGTCTGCGCGTTCGGCCTGATGAGCCTGGGCAAGCTGCCGCTGCAGCTGTTCCCCGACATCGAACGGCCGCAGATGTCCGTCCAGACCGCGTGGCGTGCCGCCTCGCCGCAGGAGATGGAGTCGGAGATCGTCGAGCCCATCGAAGCCGTCATGCAGGGATTGCCGGGGCTGGATGAGATCGCCTCCAACGTCAACGCCGGCAACAGCTTCATCAACCTGACCTTCGCCGTCGGCAGCGACATGGACGCGATGCTGGTGGAAGTGCTGTCCCGGATGAACCGCCTGCAGCCGCTCCCGCGCGATGCGACGCCGCCGGTCGTGCGGGCCGGCGCCGACAACGCCAACAATTCGCTGACGTTCTTCTTCGTCCAGAAACTGCCCGGCACCGCCGGCGACATCCTCGATTACCGGCAGCTGATCGAGGACCGCATCGTGCCGCGCCTGACCTCGGTCGATGGCGTGGCCGGCGTGGAGATCAACGGGAGCGCCGGGGACGAACTGACCATCACCCTCGACCTGGAGCGTGCCGCCGCACTCGGTATCCAGGTGCCCGAGGTCGCCGCCGTCGCGGCGCGCGCCACCGACGTCTCCGGCGGCGTGGTCGAAACCGGCCGTCGCGAATACGTGCTGCGCTTCGCCGGCCGCTATTCGCCCGAAGCGATGAGCGAACTGATCCTCGCCTGGCGCGACGGGCGCCCGGTTCGCCTGGGTGATGTCGCGGTGGTGGAGGTAAAACGGCCTGAGCAGCGCTTCTTCGCCTACCAGAACGGCAATCCGGCGATCGGATTGCGCGTCCTGCGCGAGAGTGGCGCCAACGTACTGGACACGCTGGACGAGGTGAAGCGCGTCGTCGCCGACGTGCGCGAGCATGAACTCAAGCCGCTGGGCCTGGACATCGCGCAGAGTTTCGATGCCTCGGTGTTCATCAACCGCGCGCTCGGCCTGCTGTCCGGCAGCCTGACTGCGGGCGTGCTGCTGGCCATCGGCTGCCTGTGGTGGTTCCTGCGCGATGTGCGCGCCACCGCGCTGATCGCGTGCGCGATCCCCATCTCGCTGCTGGCCACCTTCATCGTGCTGCAACTGACCGGACGCAGCCTCAACGTCATCTCGCTGGCCGGTCTCGCCTTCGCCGTCGGGATGGTGATGGATGCCGCCGTGGTGGTGGCGGAGAACATCGTCCGCCTGCGCGAGCAGGGCTTGCCCGCGTCGCGCGCCGCACTGGAAGGCACGCGCCAGGTCGGCGGTGCGCTGGTGGCGTCCACGCTGACCACGGTGGCGGTGTTCCTGCCGGTGATCTTCATGGACGACGTGGAAGGCCAGCTGTTCGCAGACCTGGCGCTGACCATTTCCATCGCCGTCGGCATCTCGCTGCTGGTCGCGGTCACCGTATTGCCCGCGGCCGCCGGCAGCTGGTTGCGCACGCGCCCCGGCGATGCCACGCAGCACCGCGCCTGGTCGCGCATCAGCGACTGGGCGCTGCGTACCACCGAAGGCCGCAGGCGCCAATGGACGTGGGTCGGTGCGCTGGTGTTCGCGCCGATGCTGATGGCCGCGCTGCTGATGCCGCAGATCGACTACCTGCCGCCGGTGAAGCGGGCCGCCGTGGATGCGTTCTTCAATTTCCCGCCCGGCATGAGTCCTGAACGCGTCAACCGCGAGATCGCACCGGTCATCCTGGCGCGCATGCGGCCGTACATGGACGGCGAGAAGGGGCCGCAGCTGAGCAACTGGTACCTCAACGTGTGGCCCGGTGGCGGTTCGCTGGGCGCGCGCGTGGTGGACCCGGACGACATAGGCGAAATGGAACGCATCGTCCGCGACGAGATCGTCGTCGGCTTCCCGGACACGCGCGCCTTCGCCAGCGAAGGCGAGCTGTTCGGCAGCTTCGGCGGTTCGGCGCGCGCCATCGCCATCCACCTGCAGCATGGCGATGGCGACGCACTGGCGCGGGCCGCCGAAGCCGGGCGCAAGTTGCTGTCCGACCGCTTCGCCGGCGCCAACGTGCAGGCCTGGCCGAATGCGGATGCCGGCACGCCGGAGTTGCGCGTCAGTCCGGATGATCGCCGGCTGGCCGAGGTCGGCTGGCGTCGCCCCGATCTCGGCACGGTGGTGCGTACGCTGGGCGACGGCCAGTGGCTGGGCGAGTACTTCGACGGCGATCGTCGCCTCGCGATCATCCTGCGCAGCAACCGCGGCGACGATGTCGAACGTCTCGGCGCCGCCCCCCTGGCAACGCCACAAGGCGGCGTGCTGAGCCTCGACGACCTGGCGCGGGTGGACACCGTGCTGGCACCGAACCAGCTGCGCCGCATCGACCGCCGCCGCACGGTGACGTTGACGGTCGATCCACCCACGGCGATGTCGCTGGAGGAAGCGCTGGATATCGTCAACGGCGAGATCGTGCCCGCGTTGCGCGATGCACTGCCGCCGGATGCCGCGATCCGCATTTCCGGCAGCGCCGATCGCCTGGGCGAAGTGGTTCGCAGCATGGGGGCGAACTTCGCGCTGGCGCTGGTGGTGTTGTTCATGCTGATGGCGGCGATGTTCAAGTCCCTGCGCGACAGCGCCTTCGTCATGGCCACCTTGCCGATGGCGGTGCTGGGCGGCGTCGCCGGCCTGCGCATGCTGGACATGGTCGCCGGACAGACGCTCGACCTGCTGTCGATGATCGGTTTCATCATGCTGCTGGGCATGGTGATCAACAACGCCATCCTGCTGGTGGCGCAGGCACGCGAAGCGCAGGCTGCCGGCGCATCGCTGGACGACGCACTGAAGCAGGCGCTGGACCAGCGGCTGCGCCCCATCCTGATCGCCGCGCTCACCGGCGTGCTCGGCGCGTTGCCGATGGCGATCAATCCCGGCCCCGGTGCCGTGATCTACCGCGGCCTGGCTGCGGTTTCCGTCGGCGGCGTCGCGCTGAGCCTGCTGTTCACCGTCGTGCTGGTGCCGGCGCTGCTGCGCCTGGCCGGCGAACGCACCGCGCGGCCGTCGGACGACACCATCGCCGCTTCCCTCCCCCACGCCGTTTCCTGATCCCTGCTCCGGAGAATCCCCATGCGTCCCCTCCCCAAACTGCTGCTCGCCATCGCGCTGGCCGGCGTCCTCGCCCTCCCCCTGCTGGAACGGGACGCCGATGCCAGCGCACCCGCCGACAAGCCCGATGCGCCACCCGTGATCGTCAGTGTCGCGCCAGCCGTCAGCACCGCGTTCGCGCCGCGCCACTGGTCGCCCGGCAGCGTCATCAGCCGCCGCGACGCGCGCGTGGCCGGCGAGCAGCATGGACGCGTCATCGAGGTCACCGAGGTGGGGCAGCGGGTGCGCAAGGGCCAGGCACTGGCCGTGCTCGACGACACCGCCTTGCGCCTGCGCGAGCAGGAAGGCCAGGCCGACCTGGCGCGCATCCAGGCGCAGCTGGCGCTGGCCAACCGGCAGGAACAGCGCTATGCGCAACTCGCGGCGCAGCAGAACATCGCCCGTGCGCAGTACGAACAGTTGCGCGCGGACCGCGACGTGCTGGCCCAGGACCGTGCGCGCGTGCTGGCGCAGCTCGCGCAGACACGGCACCAGCGCACGCAGATGGTGGTGCGGGCGCCGTTCGACGGCATCGTCGCCGAGCGCCATACGCAACTCGGCGAATACCTCATCGCCGGCGGATCGGTTGCGCGGCTGGTGGATACCGGCGCGCAGGAGGTGCGCGTGCGTGCGCCGGTCGACCTGGCCCGCCATCTGGCCGCAGGCACCGGTGTGCGCGTGCGCAGCGGCGGCGAGGAACACACCTACCCGGTCAGCGCGCTCGTGCCGGTGGGCGACGACACCTCGCGCCAGCTGGAGCTGCGCATCGCGGTCGCCGGGCTGGACATCCCGGTCGGCACCGCCGTCGACGTGGGCCTGCCCAGCGCCGAAGCCCGCACCGTCGTGGCGGTACCGCGCGACGCGGTGATCCTGCGCCGTGAAGGCGACTTCGTCATGCGCGTGGATACCGCCGGCAAGGCCGAACGCGTGCCGGTGAAGACCGGCGCCGAGGTGGATGGCCTCGTGGAGGTGACCGGCGGCGTCAGCGCCGGCGATCGCCTGATCGTCCGCGGCGGCGAGCGCGTGGAGTCCGGCCAGTCGCTCGACATCCAGCCGCTGGGGCCGGCCATGGCGATGCGCTGACGGAGGCCGACGCGCGCCCTCTTCACTGACGACGACAACGTGAACGGGCACAATCCCGACATGCCGTCACCCTCCCCGCACGCCGCACCCACGCGCACCTCCACGCCCAACCTGCGCGAGCGCTTCGACGCGATGCGCAACCTCGGCCCGTTCCTGCGCCAGATCTGGCAGACCAGCCGCGTGCTGACGCTCGCCAGCCTCGGACTGCGCCTGCTGCGCGCCTTCGTGCCGGTGGTCACGCTGTACATCGCCAAGCTGATCATCGACGAAGCCATCCGGCTGGTCGGGTTGGGCCTGGATTTCGGCTCGCTGGGCGAGGCCTGGCGCAGTGGCCAGCTGGACACGCTGGCGTCGCTGCTGGCGCTGGAATTCGCGCTCGCCATCGGCTCGGACCTGCTGGGCCGCATGGTGAGCTACGCCGACGCGCTGCTGTCGGAGCTGTTCACCAACGCGACCAGCGTGCGGTTGATGGAACACGCGGCCACGCTGGACCTGGAGGACTTCGAAGACCCCGACCTGCAGGACAAGCTGGACCGTGCCCGTCGCCAGACGATGGGCCGCATGAACCTGATGAGCCAGTTGTTCGGCCAGCTGCAGGATGCGATCACCGTGGTCGCCTTCGCCGCCGGCCTGCTGGTCTACGCGCCTTGGCTGATCGCCCTGCTCGCGGTCGCGCTGATTCCCGCCTTCGTCGGCGAGGCGCACTTCAACGCGCTGGGCTATTCGCTCAACTTCCAGTGGACGCCGGAGCGGCGCCAGCTGGAGTACCTGCGGCAGATGGGCGCCAGCGTGGAAACCGCGAAGGAGGTGAAGATCTTCAACCTCCACCGCTTCCTGATCGAACGCTACCGCGGGCTGGCCGAGAAGTTCTTCCTCGCCAACCGTGCGCTGGCGCGCCGGCGCGCGCTATGGGGTACCGTGCTGGCCGCGCTCGGCACGCTCGGCTACTACGTCGCCTACGGCTACATCGCCTGGCGCACGGTGCGCGGCGATTTCAGCATCGGCGACCTGACCTTCCTGGCAGGCAGCTTCCTGCGCCTGCGCCAGTTGCTCGAAGGCCTGCTGATCGGCTTCTCGCAGGTCGCCGGCCAGGCGCTGTACCTGGACGACCTGTTCTCGTTCTTCGAGATCGAAGCGGAGATCACCTCGCCCGCCGATGCCGCGCCAATCCCGCGCCCGATCACGCAGGGCTTCGTATTCGAGAACGTCGGCTTCCGCTATCCCGATGCCGAACGCTGGGCCGTGCGGCACCTCGACTTTCAACTGCAGGCCGGCGAAGTGCTGGCGCTGGTCGGCGAGAACGGCGCCGGCAAGACCACGCTGGTCAAACTGCTCGCGCGCCTCTACGACCCGGACGAAGGCCGCATCCTGCTGGACGGGCGCGACCTGCGCGACTACGACCTCGACGACCTGCGCGCCAACATCGGCGTGATCTTCCAGGACTTCGTGCGCTACCACCTCACCGCCGGCGAGAACATCGGCGTGGGTCGCATCGAGGCGATGGACGACCAGGCGCGCATACGCGCCGCCGCAGCGCGTGCAATGGCCGACGAGGTGATCGAAGGCCTGCCGCGCGGCTACGACCAGCTGGTCGGCCGCCGCTTCAAGAACAGCGTGGACCTGTCCGGCGGGCAGTGGCAGAAGATCGCCATTGCGCGCGCCTACATGCGCGATGCGCAGGTGATGATCCTGGATGAACCGACCGCCGCGCTGGATGCGCGCTCGGAGTTCGAGGTCTTCCAGCGCTTCAAGGAGTTGTCGGACAATCGGACCGCGGTGCTGATCTCGCACCGCTTCTCCAGCGTCCGCATGGCCGACCGCATCCTGGTCCTCGACCAGGGCCGCCTGGAAGCGAGCGGCACGCACGAACAACTGATGGCCGCCGGCGGCCGCTACGCCGAACTGTTCGAACTGCAGGCCGCCGGTTACCGATGATTTTCCCCACAGGAGACACGATGTTGCGCAACCACCACCGACTCGCCACCGCCCTCCTCCTCGCGCTGCCCCTGGCCGCGTGCGATTCCTCCGCCAACGGCGATGCCGCCATGGGCGCCGCCCCGGCCCCCGCGCAGGCCGCACCTGCCAGCCAGCCCACGCAGACCCTGGCGAGCGCGCAGGGACAGATCCGCGTCACCCGCGTGGCGAGTGGCCTGGACCATCCCTGGAGCCTGGCGTTCCTGCCGGATGGCGCCATGCTGGTCACCGAACGCAGCGGCCAGCTGCGTCGCGTGGGCGCAGACGGCGCCGTGTCCGCGCCGATCGCCGGCACACCCAAGGTGTTCGCCACCGGGCAGGGTGGCCTGCTGGATGTCGTGCTGGCGCCGGACTTCGCCAGCAGCCGGCGCATCTACCTGAGCTACGCCGAACCCGGCGACAACGGCACGGCCGGCACGGCCGTCGCCTACGGCACCTTGTCCGGCGATGCGCTGTCGGACGTCCAGGTCATCTACCGCCAGGAACCGAAGCTGGAAGGCCCCAACCATTTCGGTTCGCGCATCGTGTTCGACGACGCAGGCCACCTTTTCATCAGCCAGGGCGAACGCAACCATCGCGCCACCTCGCAGGAACTCGGCAAGCTGCAGGGCAAGCTGGTGCGGCTGAACCTGGACGGCAGCGTGCCGCAGGACAATCCGTTCGTCGGCCGCGCCGACGCACGTCCCGAGATCTACAGCTACGGTCACCGCAACATGCAGGGCATGGCGCGCGATCCCCGCACCGGCAAGCTGTGGCAGAGCGAGCACGGCCCGCGCGGGGGCGACGAGATCAACCTGCCGCAGCCCGGCAAGAACTACGGCTGGCCGATCATCACCTACGGCATCAACTATTCCGGCCAGCCGATCCCGGAAGCGGAAGGCAAGGCGAAGGACGGCATGGAGCAGCCGCATCACGTGTGGGAGAAGTCGCCCGGCGTGTCCGGCATGGCCTTCCTCACCGGCAAGCCCGGCACACCGTGGAACGACAGCCTGTTCCTCGGCTCACTGGCCGAACGCAACCTCATCCGCCTGACCCTGGACGGCGACAGGATCGCCGGTGAAGAGCGCCTGCTCAACGAGATCGGCGAGCGCGTGCGCGATGTGCGGGTAGCGGCCGATGGCGCCGTCTATGTCGTCACCGACGAGGACGACGGCAAGGTCTGGCGCATCGAACCGCCGCAGGTGCCTTGACGATGACGATGCGACGTCTCCTGCTCATCGGCGGCTTGTGCTTCATGTCGCTGGCGCACGCGCAATCGCCCGGCGACTACACCGCTGCCAAGCAGCGTGCAGACATGGACGAGGCGTCGCTTTCCGCCGCCGACGCCAGCGCCATGCACGAGGCGCAGGGCCTTGCACTGGATGCCGCCGCCACCGGTTGCGCCACCCCAACGGCGGATACCTCGCCGTTCGTGGTAGTGGCGGAACTGGATGCCGGCGGCAAGGTGGTGCGCACGTGGCGCGAAGGCAGTACGCCACTGGCGATCTGCGTGCAGAAGCGGATCGCCGCCAGCACACTGTCGGCACCGCCGCGCGCGCCCTTCTTCACGTCGTTCGAACTGAGCTTCAGCCGATGAGCGATATCGCGACCGACATCAACGCACTACTGCGCGCGCGCCTGCCGGATGGCGCGCCGTTGCAGATTCCGCCGCCCTGCCTGCTCGACATGCAGGGCGAGCCGGTCGAGTACGTGGAAGGGCAGTCGCTGGCCATGCGCTTCCCGGTGTTGCCGCGCTACCGGAATCCGATCGGCTACATGCAGGGCGGCTTCATCGTGGCGGCACTGGACAACACGCTGGGGCCGTTCTCGTACCTGATCGCACCGCCGAGCGTGACGACTTCGCTCAACACGCAGTACCTGCGACCGGTGACCCCGGACCTGCCGCACATCACATGCCATGCGCGATTGATGGAACGCACGCGCCATCACCTGTTCCTCGCAGGCGAGGTACGCGATGAGGCGGGCAGCGTACTGGCGATGTGCCAGGCGGTGTGCCAGATCCTGCCGCAGAAGGCAGGCTGATGCTGCTTAGCCCCTCTCCCAACGGGAGAGGGGTTGGGGTGAGGGGCAACGAAGCCGGTCCATGCCGGCTATCGGCGATCTCTCCACACCCGCGATTCACTCGAAACGCACATCATCGATGGATGTACTGCGTGCATCTTTCGAGTGCGGTGCATTGAGCCACGCATGGCGCCGCTCGCCGCGGAGGCCCTACTTTCTTTGCTTATGCAAAGAAAGTAGGCAAAGAAAACACACCCCGGCGGTCCGCCCGCCGCTGCGCGGCGGGTTCGCAGTCCCGGCGGGAATTTTCGTGCAGGGCATCCTGCCCTGTACGAAAACGGCGCACATCCTTGTGCGCCGCCCCGTTTGGGTTTTACCCGCCGCGACTGCCGGACCTCAGGGGACCCAGGAGCCACCCCAGATACATACGACGCCGGCTTTGCTCACGCTTCAGGGGTCCCCATGAGGCACGGCGAGTGGGCCGGGCAAAACCCGAAGGGCGCCGCCATGGATGGCGGCGTTTTCGTATGGCACATGGATGTGCCTTACGAAAATTCCCGGCCTACTCGCGGACCCGGAGCGCGCAGCGCGGAGGGCGTGCCGCCTGGGGCGTGTTTCTTTGGTTCCTTTCTTTGCACGAGCAAAGAAAGGGACGCCCCCGCGGCGAGCGGCACCATATTTCAAAGAGAAAAGCCCAACCCGCAAGGCCATCGAACCAAAGGCCACTGGGGATGTGGTGCCGGCCAGAGCAGACTAAAGAGGCGGACTTCGTTGCCCCTCACCCCAACCCCTCTCCCGATGGGAGAGGGACTCAAGTCGAGGGAGAGGGACTCGGCTCAGCGCAACTCGAACCGATCCGCATCCAGCATCGCCGGGAACCGCTCCCGATGCGCCGCCAACGCCTCCGCCGAGATCGTCGTCGTCACCACGCCCTCGCCCGCAGGCAGTTCCACCAGCGGCTGCCCCAGCATGTCGATCACCGCACTGTCGCCCGAGTAATCGTGGCCGTTGCCGTCCGTGCCGGCACGATTCACCGCCGCCACGTAGCACAGGTTCTCGATCGCCCGCGCCCGCAGCAGCGTCTTCCACGGATACGCCCGCGCCGCCGGCCAGTTGGCGACGAACAGCTGCAGATCGAAATCCAGCTGCCCCGGCCGCTCCACGTCGTAGCGGTTGCGCGCGAACACCGGGAAGCGCAGGTCGTAGCAGACCAGCGGATTGATCCGCCAGCCCTTCCATTCCACCGTCAGCCGTCCGCTGCCCGCCGCATAGCGCTTGTGCTCGTTGGCGTAGCGGAACAGATGGCGCTTGTCGTAGTACTGCAGTTCGCCATCGGGCGTCGCGAACAGCAGGCGGTTGAACACGCCTTCGGCCGTCCGCAACTGCAAACTGCCGGTGACGGCGGCATCGAGTTTCGCTGCCTGTTCGCGGATCCACGCCACGGTGGCGCCGTCCATGCCCTCGGCCTGGTCGATCGCGTCGTTGCTGAAGCCGCTGGTGAAGGTCTCCGGCAGGATCACCAGATCGCTCTGCCCCGCCAGCGACGCGATCAATGCACCGTAGTAGTCGCGGTTGCCGGCCGGGTCGTGCCAGCGCGTCTCGCCCTGCACGAGGGAAATGCGGAGGTCCTGCATGGATTCTTTCTCCAGGCCGCCTTCAGGTGAAGACGATCGCAATGGTTCCGACGTCATCCCAGCGAACGCTGGGATCCATTGGCTTTGCCGGTTTTCAGAGCCTGGAGCAAAAACCAGATGGATTCCGGCTTTCGCCGGAATGACGAATGATTACAGCGCTTTCAACCGCGCGATCGCCGCATCCAGCGTCGCTTCGTTCTTCGCGAAGCACAGCCGCGCCAGGCGCTGCCCGGCCGGTGGCGTCTCGTAGAACGGCGACAGGGGGATCGCGGTGACGCCGTGCTCGATGGTCAGCCACTTCACGAACTCGGCATCCGGCAGGTCGCTGACCGCCGAATAGTCGACCAGTTGGAAGTAGCCGCCCGGCACCGGCAGCGGTGTGAACTTCGTACCCAGCAGCTGTTCGCGGAAGCGGTCGCGCTTTTCCTGGTAGAACGCGCCCAGGTGCTCGTAGTGCCCTGGTTCGTGCCGGATCATCGCGGCGAACGCATGTTGCGCCGGGGCGAACGTGCAGAACACGTTGTACTGGTGCACCTTGCGGAATTCTGCGCTCAGCGCCGGCGGCGCGATGGCGTAGCCGATCTTCCAGCCGGTGCAGTGGTAGGTCTTGCCGAAGCTGGATACCACGAACGCGCGCGCCGCCAGGTCCGGGTAACGCAGGATGGACTCGTGGCGGCGGCCGTCGAACACGATGTGCTCGTACACCTCGTCGGAGATCAGGTAGATGCCGGTGCCTTCCAGCAACGCGGACAGCGCGCGGATGTCGGATTCATCGAACATCGCACCAGACGGGTTGTGCGGGCTGTTGACGATCAGCAGGCGCGTCTTCGGCGTGACCGCCGCGCGCACGCGGTCCCAGTCGACCGCGAACGTCTGCGGATCCAGCGGCACGTGCACGGCGCGCGCGCCGGCCAGTTCGATGGCCGGCTCGTAGCTGTCGTAGGCGGGGTCCAGCACGATGACCTCTTCGCCCGGGCGCACCACCGCATGGATCGCGTTGAACAGCGCCTCGGTGGCGCCGCTGGTCACGGTGATCTCGGTGTCCGGATCCACCTGCCGGCCGTAGCAGCGCAGGACCTTCTCGGCGATGGCTTGGCGCAGCGGCGCCACGCCGGTCATCGGCGCGTACTGGTTGTGGCCGGCGCGCATCGCCGCGTCCAGTTCGTCCACCAGCCGCGATGGCACTGCGAAATCGGGGAAACCCTGCCCCAGGTTGACCGCGCCGTGCTCGGCGGCCAGCTGCGACATCACGGTGAAGATGGTCGTGCCCACCTTGGGCAGCTTGGTCTGGGGCTGGAGCATCCCGGTTCAGGCACTCGATGAGGAGGAAGGCGGAGTGTACGCGCTCGCCATTACGCGCGATGATGCGGCCATGGCCGAACACAGTGTTCCCGCCGACGGCACCGGAACCGGGGATGTCCCCGACGCGGAGCGCGCACGGCTGGCCACCGCCTGGGCCGCCGCGCACTACTTCGTGTCGGTGGGCCGCCAGGAATGGCTGTTCCGCGCAGGCGCGACCGCCGAGGACGTCGAGCGGCAGGTCATGGCCAGCCGCTATCTGTTCATCACGGCATGGAATCCCCCTCCGGGCGACGCACCGCGCCACGTCAATGACGACGCACAGGAGCGCCTGCACGCACGCCTGCACACGCTGGGACTGGCCTTCCATCCCGCGCTGGGCTGCAACAACCAGGGCGGGATGGTGGAACACGGCTGCCTGGTACTGGATGCCACGCAGGCGCAGGCCGACGCGCTGGCATGCGAATTCGGCCAGGGCGGCACCCTGTTCTGGCACGCCGACACGCCGGTGCGGCTGCGGATGATGTGGCCGCGCCCGCCGCAGGCGGACGGCGACCCGCACACGGACTGGGTGGGCTGACGGACCGCGACCGTCTGTCGCAGGCGGCCTGACCGGCCCCTCCGCTTAGAATGGGCGGCTGAGCCTCCAAGACACTCCAGCCTCCCGCCCGGGAACGCCCGATCCGATGACCGACGCCGCTCCCCACCACCCGCCGTTGCTGGCCGCCCGCGCGCTGGCGTTCTCGCGCAACGACGAGCCGGTGTTCGGGCCGCTGGACTTCGCCGTGGACGCGGGCGAAGCGCTGCTGGTGCAGGGCGGCAATGGCGTCGGCAAGACCACGCTGCTGCGCGTGCTGGCGGGCCTGTTACGGGCCGACGCCGGCCAGATCGACATCGACGGCCAGCCCGCCGGCCCCTCACGCCGCGCGCACGCGATGGCCTACCTGGGCCACCTGCCGGCGCTGAAGGCCGACCTGAACACGCTGGAAAATCTCAACTTCCTCTGCGGCCTGCATGGCCGGCGCGCGCGCCAGATGCCGGGCAATGCGCTGGCGATGGTGGGCCTGGCCGGTTACGAGGACGCCCTCGCGCGCCAGCTTTCCGCCGGCCAGAAGAAGCGCCTGTCGCTGGCGCGCCTGTGGCTGTCGCCGTCACCGCTGTGGCTGCTGGACGAGCCCTACGCCAACCTCGACCTGGACGGCATCACCCTGGTGAACCGGATGATTTCCGCGCATCTGCGCGATGGCGGCGCCGCGCTGGTCACCACGCACGGGGCCTATGCCGCACCGCCGGTGCAGACGCGCATGCTGGTGCTGGCGCGGGGAGGCACGGCATGACCCCTGCGGCCGTGGTCCCGTATCCCCCGCACACCGCCCCCTCCCCCGTTAACGGGGGAGGGTTGGGGTGGGGGCGAGACGGCGCACGTCGATGTACCGATGCAGTCCCGCATCGAGTGTCGAGTACACATGAAAGGGGCATGTGGAATTCCCATGCCGTGATCACGGCACATGACTCCGCTTCGCCCCCATCCCAGCCTTCCCCCGCAGGCGGGGGAAGGGGCTGCTTCATGGGGGGCCACGCATGAGCACAGCACCGTCCCTGTTCCAGACCGCGCGTGCCCTGATCACCCGAGATCTGCAACTGCTGTGGCGCCGCCGTGGCGATGCGTTGCAGCCGGCGCTGTTCGCGCTGCTGGTGGTGGTGCTGTTCGCCCTCGGCCTGGGTACCGCGCCGCTGGTGCTGTCGAAGGTCGCGCCTGCGGTGATCTGGGTGGCGGTGCTGCTGGCCGGTCTGCTGTCGCTGGATACGCTGTTCCGCGGCGATGCCGAGGACGGCTCGCTCGAACAATGGATCCTCGCGCCGGTGCCGCTGGCCTGGCTGGTGCTGGTCCGCGTGCTGACGCACTGGGCCACCACCGCCCTGCCGCTGGTACTGGCGACGCCGCTGCTCGGCGAGATGCTGCACCTGCCGCACGCCGAACTGCCGATGCTGCTGGCCACGCTGGCGCTGGGTACGCCGCTGTTGAGCCTGCTGGGCGCGGTGGTCGCGGCGCTGACGGTCGGCATGAGGCGCTCTGGTATCCTTGTGGCCCTGCTGGCGCTGCCGTTGTACGTGCCCGTGCTGGTGTTCGGCGCCGGCGCCGTGGCTGCCAGCGCACAAGGGCTGGATGCCTCCGGCGCCCTCCTCTGGCTGGCCGCCGGCCTGCTGCTCTCGCTGCTGCTGGCGCCGCTGGCCGCCGCCGCGGCGATCCGCATCGCCCTGACCTGAAGACCGACGCCGCCGCATGAATCCTCTCGTCCGCTGGTTCCACCAACTCGGTTCGCCGCCGTACTTCGACCGTTTCGCGGCACGCTGGATACCGTGGTGCTACCTGGCCGCCATCGTGCTGCTCGGGTTCGGGTTGTGGCAGGCGCTGTTCGTGGTGCCGGCCGACTACCAGCAGGGCGACAGCTTCCGCATCCTCTACATCCACGTGCCCAGCGCATGGATGAGCATGTTCGTGTTCGGCCTGATGGCGTTCTACGCGGCCATCGCGCTGGTCTGGCGCATCAAGCTGTGCGAGATCCTGGCGATGGCCTGCGCGCCCACGGGCGCCGCCTTCACCGTCATCACCCTGGCCACCGGCAGCATCTGGGGCAAGCCGATGTGGGGCACCTGGTGGGACTGGGATCCACGCCTGACCACCGAACTGATCCTGCTGTTCCTGTATCTCGGCGTGATGGGCCTGTACGGCGCCATCGACGACCGCCGCAACGCGGCGCGCGCCGCCGGCCTGCTGGCCATCGTCGGCGTGGCGATCCTGCCGGTGATCCGCTATTCCGTGGTGTGGTGGAACTCGCTGCACCAGGGCCAGACCATCCGCGTGTTCGGCGAGTCCAGCATGGACGACAGCATGATCCTGCCGCTGGTGCTGATGGTGGTCGCCACCAAGTTCTGGTTCGCCGGTTCGCTGCTGGCGCGTGCGCGCGCCGACAACCTGCGTCGCGAAGCCGGCAAGGACTGGGTGGCGAAACTCGCCGCCGCGAAGGAGGCCGCGCCGTGAGCTACTTCGAATACGTCATCGGCGCCTACGCCGTGTTCGCCCTGGTGCTGGGCTGGGATTTCCTGGCCCCGCGCCTGCAGGTGCGCCGCGAACTGCGCGCCGCCCGCCAACGCGTGGCGCGCGACGCGCGTCGCAGTGCCGCCCCCGCCGACCTGGAACGCTGATCGATGAACCCCGTACGTCGCCGTCGCCTGCTGTTCGTCCTGCTCGCCGTCGTGGTGGCCGGCCTCGCCACCACGCTGATCGCAATGGCCCTGCAGCGCAACGTGGCCTACCTGTACACCCCGGCCGAAGTGCTGCGCGGCGAAGCCGCCGAATCCCGCTTCCGCCTCGGCGGCATGGTCGAGAAGAACTCGTTCAGGCGCGAGCCCGGCTCGCTGGTCTCGCAGTTCGCCGTCACCGACGGTGATGCGCAGCTGACCGTGCGCTACGACAAGATCCTGCCCGACCTGTTCCGAGAAGGACAGGCCGTCGTCGCGACCGGTTCCATGCAGGATGGCGTGTTCGTCGCCACCGACGTGCTGGCCAAGCACGACGAGGAATACATGCCGAAGGAAGTCGCCGACAAGATGGGCAAGGCGCACCAGAAGCACGATGTGCCGGCGGCGCCTGCGGGGTCGGCGAATTGAGCCTCGCACCTGCCGTCAGTTCCCTTCTCCCCGCGCGCGGGGAGAAGGTGGCCGAAGGCCGGATGAGGGGCGCTTCCCCTTCCGCGGTCGCTGGTTTTGTCGCCCTGCGCTCGCTGCCGCCGTCCGAACCGTCGACGCCCCACGTCTCCGCTCGCCCCTCACCCGCCTTCGGCACCCTCTCCCCGCTGCGCAGGGAGAGGGACTGCGTGCCGCAGATCGAGGGACCGAGACGCTCCGCGCTGCGACTTGCCGAAGCGATCCGTTCCCTTCTCCCCGCCTGCGGGGAGAAGGTGGCCGGAGGCCGGATGAGGGGCGCTTTTGCTTCCGTTCGCACCGCAATTGGATGACTGATGCTCCCTGAACTCGGACAAATCACGCTGATCCTGGCGCTGCTGGTCGCCAGCCTGCAGTCGGTGCTGCCGCTGGCAGGCGCGCAGCGCAACAAGGCCGCCTGGATGGACGTGGCGCGACCCGCCGCGTATGCGCAGCTGTGGCTGGTGATGCTGGCCTTCATCGCGCTGACCGTGGCGTTCGTGCAGCAGGACTTCTCGGTGAAGTACGTCGCCGACAATTCCAACTCGCTGCTGCCGATGGTCTACCGCTATACCGCGGTCTGGGGTTCGCACGAAGGTTCGCTGCTGCTGTGGGCGCTGGTGCTGGCGCTGTGGACCGCCGCTGTCGCGCTGTTTTCGCGCGGCCTGCCGCCGGTGGTGATGGCGCGCGTGCTCGGCGTGATGGGCGTGGTCGCCATCGGCTTCCTCGCCTTCCTGATCTTCACGTCCAATCCCTTCATCCGCCTGCTGCCCTCGCCCGGCGAAGGTCGCGACCTCAACCCGTTGCTGCAGGACCCGGGGATGATCATCCATCCGCCGCTGCTGTACGTGGGCTACGTGGGTTTCGTGGTGCCGTTCGCGTTCGCCATCGCCGCGCTGCTCGACGGCCATGTGGATGCGCGCTGGCTACGCTGGACGCGGCCATGGACGAACGTGGCCTGGGGCTTCCTGACCCTCGGCATCGCGCTTGGCAGCTGGTGGGCGTATTACGAACTGGGCTGGGGCGGCTGGTGGTTCTGGGACCCGGTCGAGAACGCCAGTTTCATGCCGTGGCTGGTTGGCGCCGCGCTGATCCACTCGCAGGCGGTCACCGAGAAGCGCGGTGCGTTCCGCGGCTGGACGCTGCTGCTGGCGATCGCGGCATTCTCGCTGTCGCTGCTCGGCACGTTCCTGGTGCGCTCGGGCGTGATCACCAGCGTGCATGCGTTCGCCGCCGATCCCACCCGTGGCGTGTTCATCCTGATCTTCCTCGGCCTGGTGATCGGCAGCTCGCTGTTGCTCTACGCGCTGCGCGCGCCGCAACTGGCCGACGCCGACGGCGAGAAGCGCTATTCCGCCGCCAGTTCGCGCGAGACGCTGCTGCTGGCCAACAACCTGCTGCTGGCCGCCGCCTGCGCGATGGTGCTGCTGGGCACGCTGTACCCGCTGATCGCCGATGCGCTGGACCTCGGCAAGATCTCCGTCGGCCCGCCGTACTTCAGCCTGCTCTTCATCGTGCTGATGGCGCCGCTGGTGGCGCTGGTGCCGTTCGGTCCACTCGCCAAGTGGCAGCGCGAGAAGCCCGGCAAGCTGGTGGCGATGCTGCTCCCGTGGGCGGGACTGGCGCTGGTGCTGGCCGCCATCGCGTACGTCATGGCGCCGCAGGGCAAGCTGAAGGTCGCCGCCGGCATCCTGGGGGCGGCGTGGGTCGGGCTGGGTACGCTGCGCTTCGTCTGGTCGCGCCTGCGCGCCAATGGCCGCTTCACGCCCGAGATGCTCGGCATGACGCTCGCGCATACCGGCATTGCGGTATTCCTGGTCGGCGCGCTGCTGGTCGAAGGCCTGAACGTGCAGCGCGAACTGGCGGTGAAGCCGGGCCAGACGGTCGAAGTCGGCCGCTGGGGCTTCCACTTCCAGGGTGTCGATGAAACCCAGGGGCCCAACTACCTGTCCGACCGCGGCCACGTGCAGGTGCTGCGCGATGGCGTGCCGGTAGCGTTGCTGCACCCGGAAAAGCGCGCCTATGCCAGCGGCGGCCAGGTGATGACCGAAGCCGGCATCAAGCCCGGCGTGCTGACCGACATCTATGTCGCCATCGGCGAACCGCTAGGCAACGACGCCTGGGCGCTGCGCGTGCACATCAAACCCTTCGTCCGCTGGATCTGGCTCGGTGCCGCGCTGATGGCACTCGGCGGCTTCGTCACCGCCACCGACCGCCGGTTCCGGAACCACAAGAAAACCGAGGCGCGTCCCGCATGAACAACGCTTCCGAACTCCCGCCCTCGCCGCCGCGTTCGCGCGGTGCGATGACGTTCGCGCTGGTCATCATCGGCCTGTTCTTCGTCGGCCTGATGGGCCTGCTGTACTACGGCGTGTCGCAGTCCGACCGCGCCGGCCGCGACGCGCTGCCTTCGCCGCTGATCGGCAAGCCCGCGCCTGCGTTCGACCTGCCCCTGCTGCACGACCCGTCCAGGCGCGTCACCAACGAAAAACTCGCCGGCCAGCCCTACGTGATGAACGTATGGGGCAGCTGGTGCCCGGAATGCCGCGTCGAGCATCCGATCCTCACGAAGTTCGCGCTGACCAAGCGCGTGCGCTTCATCGGCTACAACCTCAAGGACGAACGCGAGGACGCGCTGCGCTGGCTGGAACAGTTCGGCAACCCGTACATGATGGTGGTCGCCGACCTCGAAGGCCGCACCGCGATCGACTGGGGCATCTACGGTGCGCCGGAAACCTTCCTCGTCGACGGCAATGGCGTGATCCGCTGGAAGCATGTCGGCGCGATCGACCAGGCGATCATCGACCACCAGCTGATTCCCGCGCTGGACAAGATCGAAGCCGGCCGATGAGCGCGCTGCCTGTCGCCTCGGCTCTACGCTGCGTGCTCGCGCTGCTGCTGGCGCTCTGCACGCTCACTGCCTTCGCCCAGGCCAGCGATCCCACCCCGCTGCAGTTCCATGATGCGGCCGAAGAGGCTCGCTTCCACACGCTCACCGCCGAACTGCGCTGCGTGATGTGCCAGAACCAGTCGCTGGCCGATTCCAATGCGCAGATCGCGCACGACCTGCGCCGCGAGGTGCTTGACCTGATGCGCCAGGGCAAGAACGACGCGCAGGTGAAGCAGTTCCTGGTCGACCGCTACGGCGAGTTCGTGCTGTACAAGCCCGAGGTCGCGCCCGGCACCTACATCCTCTGGTTCGGCCCGCTGTTCCTGCTGCTCGCCGGCGGCATCTGGGTGGGTCGCATCGTGGCCAGGCGTGCGAAACAGCCGGCCCCCGCCATCGACGACAACGACCAGGAGTGGTGATGACCACCTTCGTGATCCTCGCCATCGTGCTGTCCCTCGCGGTACTGCTGGCAGTGCTGTGGCCGCTGTGGCGCGACGCGCGCGGGCTGGTGCTGGCCGGCGTGGCGACGCTCGGCATCGCCACGTTCGCGCTGTACCGCGCGGTGGGCACGCCTGCCGCGCTGGAACCGCAGGCCACGGCCACCATGCCCGCCACGCTGGACGACGCGGTCGCGCAACTGGAAGCGGAACTGGAGAAGCAGCCGAACGAACCCGAAGGCTGGCGCCTGCTGGGCAAGTCCTACGCCGCCCTGCAGCGCTACGGCGATGCACAGAAAGCGTTCGAGCGCGCGGTGCAACTGCTGCCGACCGACGCCGACCTGCTGGTCGAAGCAGCGCAGGCGCGGCTGTTCAACAACGCGGAGCGCAAGCTCGACGCGGAAGCGATCGCGCTGCTGGACAAGGCCATCGCGATCAATCCCGGCCACCAGCGCGCACTGTGGTTCGTCGGCCTCGCGCAGCGCCAGGAAGGCAAGCACGCGGAAGCGGCGAAGACCTGGGAGCCGCTGCTCGCCAAGGTCGATCCCGCCACCGCCGCCACCCTGCGCACGCAGATCAACGAAGCACGCGCCGAAGCCGGCCTGCCGCCGCTGGCGGAGACGGCGCCCGCGCCGGCCGCCGATGCAGCGCCTGCACTGCTCACGGTGACCGTGGAGCTGGCGCCCGCGCTGAAGGAGAAGCTGGCACCGGGCGACACGTTGTTCGTGTTCGCCCGCCAACTGGGTGGCCCACCGATGCCGGTCGCCGCCAAGCGCCTGCCGGTGTCCGCCTTCCCGGTGACCGTCCCGCTCGGCGACAGCGACAGCCCGATGCCGACGCTGAAGCTCTCGCAGCTGCCGCAGGTGCACCTGGTCGCCCGCATCGCCAAGGGCAATGGCCCGGCCGCACAGTCCGGCGACCTGGAAGCCACCGCCGTCACCGCCGACGTCAAGGCCGGCAACACCTACACGCTGACGATCGATCACGTGGTGCCGTAAAGCGCTTTGCGTCGTTCCCTTCTCCCCGCCTGCGGGGAGAGGCTGCCGAAGGCGGATGAGGGGCGCTCTTCGCGCGGAACCCTTCATGCCTGCTCGCAGACGCGCGTTGACGACTGATCAGTACGTAACGCCTCAGTCTCCGCTCGCCCCTCACCCACCCCCGTATCAAGTACGGGGCAGGCTCTCCAGGCACCCTCTCCCCGCTGCGCAGGGAGAGGGGACGCGAGCAGCACATTGCCGGACTCGGACACGCCGCGCTCCCCCACGCTGATGCTATCTGTTCCCTTCTCCCCGCCTGCGGGGAGAAGGTGCCGAAGGCGGATGAGGGGCGCTCTTCGCGCGGAACCCTTCATGCCTGCTCGCAGACGCACGTTGAGCGCAGACCGCACCACCAGCATTCCCACTCCGTTCGCCCCTCACCCGCCCTCCGGGCACCCTCTCCCCGCTGACGCAGGGAGAGGGAGAGGGAGAGGGAGAGGGAGAGGGAAAGCGATGGCTCTTCGCGCACACGTGCAACACCACGATGCACCCGCGAAATGGCATCGCCCCGCCGCATTGCCTACACTGCCGCGATGACCGAATTCATCCCTCCCGGCACCCGCTTCCACCCCCTGCCCTCGCCATTCCGCATGAAGCGCGGCGGCGCGCTGCATGGGGCGCGGATGGCCTACGAAACCTGGGGCACGTTGAACGCACGCCGCGACAACGCGGTGCTGATCGTCACCGGGCTGTCGCCGGATGCGCATGCGGCGCGCAATCCGGGCAATGAGGCCGAGGGCTGGTGGGAGGCGATGCTCGGTCCGGGCAAGCCGATCGACACCGACCGCTGGTTCGTGGTCTGCGTGAATTCGCTGGGCAGCTGCAAGGGTTCCACCGGCCCGGCTTCGGTCAATCCGGATACCGGCGCGCTGTACCGCCTCGATTTCCCCGAGCTGTCGGTGGAAGACGGCGCCAACGCGGCATTCGACGTGGTGCGTGCGCTCGGCATCGAACAGCTGGCCTGCATCATCGGCAATTCAATGGGCGGGATGACGGCGCTGGCCTACCTGCTGCTGCATCCGGGCGCGGCGCGCACGCATATCAACATCTCGGGCAGCGCGCAGGCGCTGCCGTTCTCCATCGCGATCCGCTCGTTGCAGCGCGAGGCGATCCGGCTGGATCCCAACTGGAATGGCGGCCAGTACGACGACGATACGTACCCCGAATCCGGCATGCGCATGGCGCGCAAGCTGGGCGTGATCACCTACCGCTCGGCGCTGGAATGGGACGGCCGCTTCGGTCGCGTGCGGCTTGAATCGGACCGGCCGGACGAGGAACCGTTCGGGCTGGAGTTCCAGGTGGAAAGCTATCTGGAAGGCCATGCGCGCCGCTTCGTGCGCCGCTTCGATCCCAACTGCTATCTGTACCTTAGCCGATCGATGGACTGGTTCGATCTCGCTGAGTACGCCGATGGCGATGTGGCAACGGGGCTGGCGAAGATCCGCGTGCAGCGGGCGCTGGCGATCGGCGCCACCACCGACATCCTGTTCCCGCTGCAACAGCAGCAGCAGATCGCCGAGGGACTGGCGGCCGGCGGGGCGCAGGCGGAGTTCCTGCCGCTGGAGTCGCCGCAGGGCCACGATGCCTTCCTGGTGGATTTCGAGCGCTTCGGGCCGGCGGTGGCGGAGTTCCTGGGTTCGATCTGACTCGCTTTTCCCTTCTCCCTCCGGGAGAAGGTGGCGCGCAGCGCCGGATGAGGGTGTGCGTGCCGCCGAACCTCCACCACTTCGACGGACCCTCACCCCAACCCCTCTCCCGACGGGAGAGGCTCACCATCTCCATCGACAGACGTAGCGTGCGCCATGCGCACGACCTATGAACCCGACACCGCGCGTCGTGCGCACAGCGCACGCTACGGTCCCTTCTCCCCCCGGGAGAAGGTGGCGCGCAGCGCCGGATGAGGGTGTGCGTGCCGCCGAACCTCCACCACTTCGACGGACCCTCACCCCAACCCCTCTCCCGACGGGAGAGGGACTCACCATCCCCATCACCAGGCGTAGCGTGCGCCATGCGCACGACCTATGAACCCGACACCGCGCGTCGTGCGCACAGCGCACGCTACGGTCCCTTCTCCCCCCGGGAGAAGGTGGCGCGCAGCGCCGGATGAGGGTGTGCGAGCCGCCGAATCTCCACCACTTCGACGGCCCCTCACCCCAACCCCTCTCCCGACGGGAGAGGGGCTCACCATCCCCATCGACAGACGTAGCGTGCGCCATGCGCACGACCTATGAACCCAACACCGCGCGTCGTGCGCACAGCGCACGCTACGGTCCCTTCTCCCCCCGGGAGAAGGTGGCGCGCAGCGCCGGATGAGGGTGTGCGTGCCGCCGAACCTCCACCACTTCGATGGACCCTCACCCCAACCCCTCTCCCGGAGGGAGAGGGGCTATGGCGACCCCCATCCCGCACCGCAAGACGCCCTCCCCGGCCCAGCCGGCTAAAATGGCCGCACATTCTCAAGCGGGCCGTGCCATGACCCTCGATTTTCCTGGCGCCGACAAACTGATCGCCTCGCTGGACGCCGCCGTCACCCTGGGCGACGACCGTACCGTCACCGATGCGCTGCGCAAGACGCTGTGCGAACTGATCTGCGACGAGGACGTCAGCCTGCCCTCGTGCGTACTGGACCCGATCTCCGACCACTACGCGCGCCGCGAGCTGTACACCAGTCCGGAGCACGGCTACAGCGTGATCGCGATGACATGGGGGCCTGGCCAGGGTACGAAGATCCACGACCATTCGGGCATGTGGTGCGTGGAAGGCGTGTGGCGCGGGCGTCTGGAGATCACCCAGTACGAACTGGCCGAACACGACGACGTGCGGTACCGCTTCATCCCGGCGGGCACGATCGAAGCCGGCACCGGCTCGGCCGGCAGCCTGATCCCGCCGCACGAGTACCACACCATCCGCAATCCGAGCGACAAGGCGATCGCGGTCAGCCTGCACGTCTACCAGCGCACGATGGTCCGCTGCGGGATCTTCACGCCGGAGGAAGAGGCCGGCACGAACGGCTGGCAGCGCCGCGGCGAGCGCCTGCTGGGCACGGACCAGGTCAACTGAGGCACTGCAGGTCCGCGCCCCTGTCGGCCGGGGTCGCGCCTCGGCTATACTCCGCGTCCGCGCCGAAGTGGCGGAATGGTAGACGCAGCGGACTCAAAATCCGCCGCCCTTAAAAGCGTGTGGGTTCGAGTCCCACCTTCGGCACCAGTAAAAACAAAGGGTTAGGCTTCGCGGCCTAGCCCTTTTGTTTTGCCCGCACCACCTGTAGCCCGTGCATAGCCCGTCGCGAGGGCTACAAACTACTCCTCAACGCTACGCGCAACCTGCAGGGCTTCCCACGACGAGAACTACGTGTCATAGTTCAACCGTCGAGGTTTAACTCGACAACCACAGAGGAGCCGCAACTATGGTCACCGTCAAGCCATACAACCATCCCGTGAACAAAGAGAAGAAGAAACAGAATCGCGCGACAGCGTTCAGGCCATGAACACGACGCGAGGTTCCGTATGTTGAGCAAATTTGGAAAAACCTTAAGGAAGCTGCGGATAGATCACTCACGAACGTTAGGGCAACTGGGGAATGACATAGGCGTCAGCGCCGCGTTCCTTTCAGCCCTTGAAAGAGGCAAATCGGTACCTGGAGATCTAGTAGGGAAAATTGCATCAGCGATGAATCTCTCGTCGCAGGAACGATTGGAACTTCAACAGGCAGCCGATGCGCAGGTAAAGGAAGTAGCTTTAAAAATTGACACAAGGTCGGAGGCCACGAGGGAACTGGCCGTCGCGTTTGCACGCAGCTTTGAGTCAATGTCAGACGAAGAAATTAGGCGGATTCTCGAACCACTGAAGCAGCAAGCGTAAGAGGTAAAGGATGAGCAGGATCGATTACGAAGTCAGCCCTACCAGCAGGCAAGCCCTGATGCAGTTAGCCGCCGACATCCGAAACACCCTGCGCATCCATGCGCCTTACTTTCCCATTCTGGAAGTCGTTGAAATCGTTCTTCCCAAGGTGCAAGGCATGGAAGACTTCGCTTTAACGATAGGCGACATGACAGAAATGGGAGCGGACCATGGGCTGACCTACACAGACCGCAAGGAGATACGCCTCAGGGAAGATGTTTACGAGGGCGTGTACCGAGGTAAAGGGCGTGACCGTTTTACGTTGGCCCACGAGCTAGGCCATCTGCTGCTGCATGCAAATCAGGCTTATCAAAGGAACATGCGCTTGGCCGAGAATATTCCGCCTTACAAGAGTGCCGAGTGGCAGGCAAACACTTTCGCGGGAGCACTGCTAATGCCGCATGATTACCTGAAGCGCACGCAGGATGTTTTCACCGTGGTTGAAGAATGCGGTGTCACCGTCGATGCAGCTATGACGCACACGAGGCTGCTCCAAAAGGGCGGCCTCTTGTAGTAAAGGGCAAAGAAAAAGGCGAACCATGGACGGCTCGCCTTCGTAAACGGCGTGAAATGGAGCTAGCGCCGCTGCTTATTCAGTGGGTACAACAACCTTAAGCCGACACCATACAGGGTCAGGCACCCCACTGACAAGCATATGTGCTCCAAAAGGAGCAGTACGTTGACCCAGTCAACGAGCAATAAACCAGCCCCACCGGGCTGGAAGTGGGTGTGCTGCCGGCATCGTCGCGTCAAGGGGTCGAAAGATCGCTATCTGGACGCTCACGACTATGGCTATGAAGCGTGGTGCTTTCTGGTCCGCGCGTAACCAAACGGGGTGGCGGGTTCGCCTGCCACCCCTCTCTAAACTGTATGGAGAATTATCTATGTCCAAGATGACCGGGCCGAAAGCGGCCAAAGCTGCATCACATGTCCTGAACTCACCGAGCACGGGAAAGGCATCAAAGGCGGCGGCCGGTAGTGCGCTGACCCAGAGCCGCACCCGAGGTGAATCCACCTCGCCAAAGGCTGCTACCGCAGCATCGCAGGTGCTTCGCGATGGCCGTACGTCTGCAGCGTCCAAGACGGCGGCGGGTAGCGCGCTATCCCAGGCACGCGGCAAGAAGTAACCAGTAGGTGATGGGGCGGCGAAAGTCGCCCCATCTTTTTGGAGCTTTCAATGCCTCTGTACAAATATCTTCCGCACGACGACAGCATAGTCATCGGAAATCTTAAGTTGCGCTTCACCCGCCCCAGCGGCTTGAACGATCCATTCGAGTTAAAACCATACATCGAAGCGATTGCTACAGACGACGAGATTGCTCAGAAATTCTATGAAAAATTCAACATAGGTGAAGCCCTCGAACAGGTCTACGACAAGCTACCGAAGGAACTAACATCAAAGATTCCAAAAGCTGCATTTATGCAGTTCATGCATGACACGATTGCTAACAATAGAACTGAATTTGAAGGAAGCATTCAAGGATTATTGGACAAATTTTCCTCTGAACTACCGAGATACACCGCACAACTTAGAGACGAAATTCATAAGCATCTAGAGCGAGTTGGAATTCTAAGCCTTACGACTGCACCCGATAGCACTTACATGTGGACACACTATGCTGCATCGCACTGCGGCTACGCGGTCGAGTTCGATGAGACGCACCCCTATTTCAATAGACGCAGAACCGAGAAGGATGAGTTCTTCCACCTGCGAGAGGTCACCTACTACGAACAACTCCCAATTCACAAGACACTTAGCGATCTGGACGGAACGAAAGTTTTTTGCACGAAATCGTCTCAGTACGCGGAAGAAAAAGAATGGCGCATGCTCGTTCCTCTCCCCGATGTAACAAGCGAATCCAGCATTGCGGAAGAATTGTTCGACTTTCCTGCTGACGCGGTCAAAAGTGTAATCTTTGGTGAGCGAGCAAAAGACGAGTTCAAGGCGAAAGTGCATAAACGACTTGCAGATAACCCTGAGTTCTCACATGTCAAATGCAAACAGATCGTGGCTGATCACCGCACAGGTCATCTAGTCTTGCAGGACGTCTAACGCGCCCACTCGACCCGGACGGCGTCCACGGGGTCAGGGCGGGACAGGCCGAACACGGCCAGAGCCAAGGCCAGAACAAGGTCGTCGTGCGCCCCTTCGCGGGCGTTGAAAGTCGCGTTGCCGGCCTCGGTGAAACGCACACGAAAGTCCTGCAGTTCACGGGCCAGTACAGCCGCATCGGGCAAGCTGGCGGCGATGCGAAGGTCGCCCGAGTGCAGCAGGGCTTGTAGCTTCGACACCAGCTCCCCTTTCGGCACCGACCACCCTGCCCGGTTGCCCGAAACCTCGCGCCCGCCAGTAATCACCACGCCCTGCGCCATGCGCAGCAGCCTGCGGCCAGCGAACATGTCGAACACTGGGCGACCGACGCCCGTGTAATCGACCAGCACGCGAGGCTGTAGGCGGTTTAGCGGGCTGCGGCCCAGCAGCGCCTCCAGTTGATCCACCTGCTGCGGGTATGGCATTCCGAGCCGGAGCCTTTCGAGATGCGCAACTTCGTAACGCGGCTGCGGATACGGGTTCAACTCGGCGAACGTCGGATTCGTGGGGGTAGTGACGATCTTCGCGGCAACGCAGATAGCGGTCGGATCATGCGCCTGTCCTACGTCGATGCCGACTGCGTAGCTTCGCTTATGTAGCAGCGTGATCGGACCTTTCAATCGGGGATGCTTCGTGTCGAACATGGAATGAGTTTCTAGCTCCACAACGGGTCTACCTCGTGGCTGATAGCGGCTTCGATAAGCTCGCTGGAAAAGAACTGTTCGTCCGTATCGACAAACTCGCAGAGATACTCCTGCCGGAACTGCCAGTCGCCGATCAACCGCTTCTCGTCAGCCAGCCAGCCGGCATCGATGCGCGGGCAGTCGTGCGCGGTTACCTGCGTGCGGTGCCAGCCCTCGCCGAAGGCCCACGACTCGTAGAACCATCCGCGCTTGCCATACGGCGTGGTCAGAGCAACGAAGCGGCCATTGGTCGTCGCCAGCATCGGGCGCACGGCGGCGAAGAGTGCGTCGTCCACCCGCGATGCCTCGTCCACGATCACGGTCTTGGCACCGCTGTAGCCTCGGATAGTGCCCTCGGTACCGGGCAACGCGATGATGCGGCTACCATTCGCCAGTTCCATGCGCATGGCGCTTTCCTGCACGATACGGGGCACGTTCGGCAGCGCCCGGTAAACCTCGTTGACCTTGCGGAACAACTCAGCGCTCTGCCGCTGGGCCGGCGCGATGAGCAGCACGAGGCCCGGGTCATAGATGGCCTGATTCACTGCTAGCGAGGCGCACGTTGTGCTTTTCCCGCTTTGCCTCGAACACAACAACAGCATCCGCCGCGCGTCGCTGTTCAGCACATCTCGCTGCCACGGGTCGGCAGGCATACCAGCGTCCGCCATGATGCTGGCGGGGTCGAGCATTCGGGAGAGGTCACGAGCCAGTGCGGACACGGGTCGCCTCCCCTTCGATCACCTGGCGCTTGGCGCGACTGCGCCGGGTGACCTCGCGTGCCTTCGCCAGTGCGGGTTCCGCCGCTTCGCGCTCCTGCTCGCTCTCCACGTTCGGCAAGTCGGCCGACTGGAAGTGTTGCAGCGCCGCCACAACATCGGCCCGTGCATCGGGGTGACCACGCAACGCCTGCATGATTGTCGTGCGCAGCGCATGGAACTCCGGCATCACTAGGAGGTTGTTGGTGACGTTGACGGTTCCGGTTTTCAGGTCGCCTAGCAGCTTCGCCGTAGTCTCCAAGTTCTTCACGATTCGCTCGCCGATGGCGGCGGCGGCCTTGTAGTCGTCCTGCTGCTCGGCGACGTCCATCAGGCTGTACATGCGAGCGCGCACCGCCACGAGATGCTGTAGCACGCCCTCGGACTCGGTGACCCGCAGGTTTTCCAGCTCAACGGGCGTCATGCGACCACGCGTCATTAGCTGCGCATGCAATTCGGGCCTCATGTGATTCTTTGCGTGTCGCCACACAGCGTCGTGATGCACGCCGTACCGTTTGGCGAGCACTCGCGCAGGAACCTTGTTGGCGACTCCCAGTTCTATGCTCGCGCGGTCGGCGTGGTCGCACACCGTGCAGCGGATTCCTTTAAGACCCATGGCCTTCCACCTTGGCTTTGAGGACCTTGTATTCCTCGACTGCCGCGCCGATTCCGCACTCCAATTTGTGAAGAAGCTCCAGTTCCTGGCGCATGGTGGGTGTCACGAAGCCCCGATGGTCCGGGGTCAGCCCACGCATTGCATACTCGTGCCTACGGCGGTCGACTCTGGCGTCCACCTTGTCGCGCAGGATGCGTACGTCGCGCTCATGCATTCGGAGCTGGTAGCAGAATCCGTTCAGGCGTTCCCGCGTTGTGTCTTGCTGTGCGTTCTCCAACGCTTGCTGTACCCTCGGCGGCAGAAGGTGCTTCACCTCGTTGTACCGACTCATCACGCACCCCCTGCCAGCGAGCGCAGCGCATCCACGGCCTCAAAATCGACCATTTCGTTGATCGATTCTTCAAAGCCGGCCCGGCATCGCGCCAGTAGTTCGCGCTCCCGCTTGTACGCCTTCGGCATCGACAACAACTGCGGCCGCTTCAGAGCGAGAATCGTCGTGGTGATGTCCATTTTCTGGCCTTCGGCGACACCGCTCATCCACGCGGGCGCGCTCGCCACCGCATACATCAGTGCGTAGTAATCTTTACTGGTAGTCTTGGAAAGCAGGTCGTCCCGGTCACGCTCCGAAAGTCCACGCAGGTAGCTGCGAATCTCGGGAGCCAGAGCACGGAACTCGTTCGACGGCGGCTGCAGGAGCGAATCGACTTCCGCGTCCAACTCGCGAATACGTCTGTCGAAAAGTTCGATGGTTTCATCGATCTTGGCGAGCTGAGTTTGTGCAGCATTTCGGGCAAGTTCACCGGCAGCAATTTCAAGCCGTGCTGCATTCTCGGTTGGGTTTTGCCTCGTTCTCCGTACGTCAGTTTGAATTTTTGACGCAGAATTTTTCGAGCCAGCCCGCACTGATCTTCCTGCCCTCAGTGCCGGGTCCTCCGGGCTTTCCGGCCCATGGTCGCAGCAGCGTTCCTCTAGCAGAGCTTCGGAGAGCACGGTGCGCTGCGGCTCCGGCTGGGTAGCTTGTGCATGGGCGCGGCGCACAGCGCGGTCGGCTGCGGCCTGTACGGCAGGGTCGATGTTCGGCATGAGTAGCCCTCCGGGCTGGGGTAGGTACCCCGATGCTCGGGCCACACTTCGGTACGAAGCCATCGGCTTTGGCGTACCAGCCGCGAAAACGCGCCGCGATGCGCTGCACGGGCTACCCACGGGCTACAGCTATCAACGATGCCCCGAAACTCCGGCGGTACCGGAGTACGCAGGGGTTAACACGTAAGGCGCGTAATCAATGCGGCTCCGTTCTCCGGGGCGAGTAACGCGTTCTCGTCCGGAGGATGTGTGATCGGCTCGCCACACGACAGTGCAGAAATGAAGGCGTATGACGGCGCATTAATGCTGTTTTGGGGTACGCACGCGAAACAACTAAGTAGCTACTGGCTATTACAAAAACGCCAGAACGCGCCGTCATACGCCGTCATCGATGGTGTAGGCCGCCACACAGGGCACGGAGCACCGGGTACACCATCCGAAAAACCGCCGCTACCGGATCTGTAAGCCACGCCCACCCGGTGCCCGGTACTACCCCATCCGCCAGCCCTGCACGGGCCGCCTGCGGCCACTGGCGCGGCCGCGTAACTGGCAAGTTACCCACAGGCACGGCCTACCCGAAAGTTATGCACAGGGGAGCCAGGTCACAAGGCGTTTGACAACAATTCTGTTTGGCCCCATACCGGATGAAGTATCCGGAATTGAACACCATGGCGAAACGCGAACGGCAAACCAAAGACCTGCGATGCAACACCTGCGGCAAAGAGGGAACGCTCGCATGGACCGAAAACGAGAACCCTATGCACGCAGGCGGGATGATCGACCCGCAGGTTTCCACGCTATCGAAGGGCTTTATTCTCGGCCCGGATAGCCGCCGTGACAGCCTGCCCCCGGTCGAATGCGGCGATTGTGGAACAAGCGTAGGTTGACCCCTACGCCTGCCCCTTCATGCTTCCTGCACCGCGCAGCCGCAGACCCTGCCACGACCGGTTTCCGCGCCGGTCCTTGGCGGGCCTGTAGCCGTCGCCCTGGAGGCGCAGGCCCAGCGCCTTCTTCGACATTGCACGTTCGCCGTTCTCGGCGCACCAGTCCACGTACCGGGTATAGAGGATCGATGCGGCAACCGTGTGGAGCTTGCCATGCTCGCACTCGTCCGAAAGAAACTCGCCGAGAACGTCGCTCTCGGTGCGGTATTCCTTGGTCGCATCGGCTACGACTTTCGGCAGCGTCAGCTTTCGATTGTTCGCGTGGAACAGGCGGGCACCTTCCACGGCCCAGCGCAGAATACCCGGTGCCTCGGCCCGCAGCTTTTCGGTGAGGGCAGTATCGCGTTCCTCGTCGGGAATAACCTCGTTGAATGGCACCAGCAGCAGGCGACGCCAGATGCCTTCGTCCACGCCACGCACGATGGGCTTGTGATTCGTCATCAGGGCGAAGCTGTGCGACGGCGCGAAGGTGTAGAAGTCCTCACGCATGCGTCGCGCTGTAATCGGGTCAGAACCTGTGAGGGCCTTGATTCGTTCCTCGTCCAGCCGGCCCCCCTCGCTGGTTTCGGCGGCGACAACGAAGCGCTTGCCCTGTAGCGCGGCGAGTTCCGTTGGATGGCGCTCGCCGTACTTCGACATGAGCAACCCCGGTGGCGCAGCCATCGCGTATTCACCCATGGCGTACGTCAGCGCCGAAACGAGCGTGGACTTGCCGTTGGCACCCACGCCATAGAGCACGCTGAGGAACGGAGGGTCGGTAAGCCCCGTAAGCCAGTACCCGGCCAACTGCTGCACGAAAGGAATCAGGTCGGGGTTGCCGCGAAAGATTCGCTTGAGGAATGCGTTCCACGTCGGCGCAGTAGCAGCCGGATCGAACTCGATTCCCGTCGATTTAGTGATGTAAAGCGATGACTCGGATGGCACCAGCTTGCCTACACGCAGGTTTACCACGCCGTTGGGGCAGCCCAGCGCCCACGGGTCGGCATCTAGGGCGTCCGGTTCGGTCCGCAACAGGGGTTCGGCGGCCTTTAGGGCGGCTTCGATCTTGTTCACGTTTTCGGCTTGGCCAGCGAACTTGAACAACCTCTCGGCCTGTTCCTGCTCGCGATCGGATGCGTCCCGGTTGGTCAGCGTCGCCGCGTGCTGCATCATCGCGCCGGCTTCGGCGAGGATCACCCGGCCCAACTTGCTGGTAAGTCGGCGGGCTTCCAAGGCATCAGCCTTCCAGCGAGCACCATCCCACGCATGCCAACCGATACCGGGGGCAAAGAGAAGCGAGCCACCGAAGTGTCTGACGAGCCTATGCCCGTTTGCCGTGTCGCTGAACATGGATGCGGGACCATCGTCTAGCAGCATCCTCGGCGGGGACAGCGATACCTTGGCGAGCATTCCAGCGATATAGTCGAGGCGCTGGCCCTTTTCCCGCTGGGCGAGTTGCGATTCCAGCCACAGGCGTTCGACTTGCGACAGGTTTCCGCTGGCATCCCACAACATGCCGACGTAGGCAAAGTCCGCTTCGGATTGCGAGGGATACCCCGCAGCGCCCCAGTCGCCACGATGCAAAGCCAGAAACTTATCGCCGTTGGACACATTTTCGCCGGCACGCTCCAGGACGACGTTATCCGGCTCCTCAGCATCCTGCGTCGAAATCGACCTGCTCTGCATGGGCTTCGCCGGCCGCAGCGTCGCCGCGATGCTTGCGACCTCGCTTGAGCGCTCGGCGATCTTCTTCGGCTTACCATCCACATCGCCGGTGAAGGTCATAAAGTGCGCGTGGCCGTAGATTTCCACGTGCGCAGTTTTAAGCGGAGCGCCGAGTTCCGACTTGACGACGATATGGGTACCGCGACCGCTGCGACTGCGCTCGGTGTAGCTATCCAACCCTTCGATGATGTCGGAGAACATGCTCAGCGTATTGGCGTCCGCAGGCTTGTCTGCCTTGTTATCCAAATCGACAATGGCATACGGATCCGAGCTTGTCAGCGCGAGCGCCACGTAAGCATGTCCATACTTCTCGCAGGCTTCGGAGGCCTGCTCAATCGTTCCCCAGGTGCTGGGGTCGTTGCTCTTGGCGTGTGCGCCAGTGCGCGGGTTGACCGGTGCGCCGTCGTTAGCAGCGCAAACCCACTGAGGCAGCTTGCGGAGTTCGGACGGAATGTTCTTTACGAGGGTGCGGAGCTTCCCCGCCTTCCAGCTCGGGCACCTGCCCATTACTCACCCCTCGGGCTGCGCTTCTTGGTCCGACCGGGCATTCCGTTCTTCAGAATGTAGTCGCGCCATTCCTGCCGGGAGTAGTACCAGCGGACGCCCAGCTGGCGCGGCGCGGGACCTTGGCCTAGCGCCTTCCATCGCTTCAGCGTAACGACGTGGATGCCTAGTTCTTGGGCGGTCTGGTCGAGGGTGAGCAACCCCTCAAGAATGCTTTCTGCTTGGCCTTGCATAACGAAAACCCCCACGGGTAAGTGCGTGGGGGCCAGTGCAACACCGTGTAGCGGTACGAAACAAACGCCTAAAGCGTACCAAGGGCTAGTCGCCTTCCTCATCCTCGTCATCAGGAGGATCTTCGCGACGCACAGAGGCCTTCCACCTTAGAGTAGCCTTCATGCCGAAGACCGCCTCATGCTGATCCTCCAAGCGGACAATCTCTTTATCTACGGCGTCGTCCGACATCCCAGCTTCTCGCATCCGCATATCCTTATACGCACGTAGCGGCGTCAGATCGAAGTCGTCATCTATTGGGTCACCTTCGGTATAACGCGAGTACGGGGAAAAGGCTCCGGGTTTCGCGTCGCGGTTCTTGGCCCACCATTTCCTCGATTGTTCACCGAGCCATTTCTGGTAACGGCGCTCCCATTCCTCCCACATCGCGTGCCACATTTCTCTGCACTCATCTGCGGTGCGGATTTGTCTCAATGCAGTTTTTGACGGCTGAAGCTCACTGGCTTTCATGTAAGGAGGCAATACGCACGCCCTCACGGCATCGATCCTACATAGCAGTTCGCCATCCTCCGGCTTCAAGTGGTAGCCATCACGGATGTACTCGTGAGCTTTTTCCGCCCAGCGAATCGCGAATGGAGAATAGTATCGAGGGTCAATGTATTCCGCCTCGTACTCCCCGTCCGGAACTTCGTCCACTCCCTGCAGGTAGTCAGGCATAGGGTCGAGACCAGCGCGGTGCTTCCATTCTTGCAAGATTGGGTATCTAAAGCCGCTCATTTCGTCACCCCGCGCAGAGCCACGACGTTACTACGCTCGGGGACTAGCATCGACTCCAACCGTCGCGCCCACTTTTCCAGGGCCTCGCGCTTCTCGTCCTTGTAGTCGTGGACGTTGTAGTGCTTCCCACCCACGCTTGCGTCTACGTGGTTCAGCACCCTATCGCGGTATTCCTTCGGCACTCGCGCAGCAGCCATGCCCGTTTCCACTGTTCGGCGCAGGTCGTGAGTGGTGAATGGCTGCAACCCCAGCCGCGCCAGTCGGCGGCACGCATTACCCAGCGCCTCGCTCAGATGCTTGTCGTTCAAGTGGGAAGTGTGGGCGAACTTGCCCGGGAATACGTAATCACCCGTCGCCGACTCTTTGCGTTCGCGCAGCATCGCCACAATCGGCGGCAACAACGGCAGAAGATGGGCGCGCCGGTTCTTGCTGCGTTCCGCAGGGATAACCCATTCGCCGGCATCTAGGTCGAGTTCCGACCATGGCATCGCGGCAACCTCGTTTGCGCGCGCACCGGTTGCCAGCACCAGCCGCAGCGCGTCGGCAATGGTGCGACTCATGCGGCCTCGCGCTTCCCACGGGACGAATCGTGACCACCCTTTGCGCTTCGACTTCGTCCATGGACCTTCGGAATCGGTAATCCGCCAAAGCAGGCCCAGTTCCTTCGCTGTGGTTAGCGCGCGGTCGCGGGCTGCAATCTTCCCGCCCGGTGCCTTCATACGCAGACAGGGGTGCGATTCGATAATTCCCTTGTCCACGGCGAAGCTAAACATCTTGCGGATAACCGCGAGCCGGTGGTTCGCCTCGGCTGGGCGCGCTGGGGTGCCGTCGTCGGCGTTGCCTAGGGCTACAGGCGCGACAAGGGCATCCACGTCCGCCCTGCGAATGTCCTTTACCTTGCGGTCGCCCCACACTGGCCGTACATGCTTATCCAGCCTGCGCTCGTCCTCGGCCCATCGGCGTTTGCGTGGCCGCGCCCATTCCGCGACGTAGCGCTCAATAAGGCGACCTACCGTTATCTCCTGCTCGGCCACCTGCTTTTCCGCGCGGAGCCGCTGAGTCGCTTGTCGGCGAGTTTCCGGCGCGCTGCCGCTGCTTACCTCGGCGGCCATCTTCGCGGCGGCAGCTTCGGCGCGCGTCATTGCGCCATCGGCCTTGGTGAACTCAACGTCCAACGCGACTCGGCGCTCCACTCGCATTCCGCGAGCGTCGAGTTCTTTTGTCGTGTAGCACAGCAGATAGTGCTTACGGCCGTTGCCCGTTACGCGAACGGCAAGACCTGGCACCGAGTCCTTGAAGCGGTAGATGCGGTTCTTACCTTTCGGTGGCGAAGGTAGCGCCGCTATCGCGGCCTTCGTAAGCGGGATGCGGTTGTCAGACACAGTCGGTAGCTCCTTGGCGAAGTCACGGGCTATAGCCCGTATATAGCCCGTAGCGGGCGATACGCGGCCGGTTGCCGCCGCTACGCCACAATACGCCGAAGCTACATAAACGCAAGTATATCAATGGTTTACTGACACTTACGGGCTACGTTGCTCCGCCAAAACAACGACTTACAAGCGCTTCCGACCTTACTCAAAATCCGCCGCCCTTAAAAGCGTGTGGGTTCGAGTCCCACCTTCGGCACCACGATCAAGCCCTGGACCTCCGGGGTTTTTTCGTTTGTGGGGCCGGAACGTTTCCGCGGCATGGTTTCGACCGCGCATGCCTGCCAACGGCACCGCCGGCGTACGCATTCGCGTGTCTTCCACGGGTTTTCATCGCCCGGTCCGGCAATCCTTCCCTGCGGCGTAGTCCGTTGGCCCGACGCGTGGCAGCCTGGGCGTGGGGCGACGGGCCTCGCAACGAGGGACTCACCGGCATGGATTCCACACGACGCAGGCGTGACTTGTGCCGGCGTGCCATCGCGCTGGCGATGCTGGCGTTCTCTCCGGTCGTGATGGCGACCGGGCTGGAATCACCGCGTTGCGAGATCGGCAGTTACCGCCTGGAGGATGGCCGTACGCTCGACATCGGCCCGGGCAGCGAGACGGCACCGTTGCGCTGGCGCCTGACCGACGGCCGCACCGGCGCACTGACATCCAGCGCGCGTGGGCGATGGACCAGCACGCTCGGCTGGACAACGCGCACCGACGGCCATGTGTTGCGCTTCGACTGCGCGCAGGGAGCACTGCATTTCGATGCACTCAAGGGCACGCGCATTCCCCTGCTGGAAACGGCGACACGCTTCGCCGGCAGCGGCGTGACCCTCGCCGGCCGCTTGACCCTGCCGCCGGGCGATGGCGTGGTGCCGCTGGTGGTGCTGGTGCATGGCGCCGAACATGACGCGGCCCTGCCGCGCTACTCGCTGCAGCGCGAATTCGCCAGCGCCGGCATCGGCGTGTTCGCCTACGACAAGCGCGGGACCGGTGAATCCGGCGGCCATTACACGCAGGACTACCTGACGCTGGCGACCGACGCCATCCATGCCATGCGCGAAGCACGGCGGCTGGCCGGTGCACGCGCGGGCCGCGTGGGCTATCAGGGTGGCAGCCAGGGCGGTTGGGTGGCGCCGCTGGCCGCACGCATCGCACCGGTGGATTTCGTGATCGTCAGCTTCGGCCTGGCGGTATCGCCACTGGACGAGGACCGCGAAGCGCTCGCGTGGGACATGGAACGCGCGGGCTTCGGCGCGGACGCCACCGCCGGCGCGATGGCCATCGCCGACGCGACCGCCCTGCTGATCGACAGCGGGTTCACCGAGGGGTTCGACCAGCTCGCGGCGGTGAAGGCGAAATACGCCAACGCACCCTGGTACCCCTACGCGCGCGGCAACATCACGTGGTATCTGCTCGCCAACGAGGCCGACACCATCCGCGCACAGGCACCGGGCCTCGTCCGCGGCGTGCCTGCGCACTACGATCCGATGCCGCTGCTGGAAACGCTGGACGTGCCACAGCTCTGGTTGTTCGGTGGCCAGGACCGCGATGCACCACCGCACGAAAGCCTGCGCCGCCTGTCGAACCTGCAGCGTGCCGGCCGGCCGATCACGCACGCCGTGTTTCCGCACGCCGAGCATGGCATGTACGACTTCGAGATCGCAGCCGACGGCGAACGCCTGTCGACCCGCCAGCCCGACGGCTATTTCCACCTGATGGCCGATTTCATCCGAGGCCAGCCGTTGCAGCCCGTCTATGGCGAGGCGACGCCTGTGACGATGGATGTCCCTCGATGACGCACGTCCCGACACCGCTCACCAGGCAGGGCAACGCGTGCGAAACCCGACGCGCCGACGCCGGGCTTCACTTCCTGCCCTGGCCGTTCGCATCCGCGCGCGGCCTCATCGGCCTGCAGCGCCAGGCGTAAGCTGGCGCCATGACGACGCTCGCCTCGCTGCTCGGCACCGAACTTCCGCTCATCCAGGCGCCGATGGCAGGCGTGCAGGACGAGGCCCTGGCGATCGCGGTCGCCCATGCCGGCGGACTCGGTTCGATGCCGTGCGCCATGCTGGATTCCGCGCGACTCGAAGCCGCATTGCAGGCGTTCGCGCCGCTGGCGCAACCGGTCAACCTCAACTTCTTCTGCCACGCGATGGCCGAACCTGCTGCCGCGGAAGCGCAGCGTTGGCGCACCGCACTGGCGCCTTATTACGACGAATTCGGCATCGCGCCGCCCACTCCTTCCACTGCCGGCGCGCGCCGTCCGCTCGATGCCGCCACGGTGGATGTGCTGGAGGCCTTCCGGCCACGGATCGTGAGCTTCCACTTCGGGCTGCCTGATGCCGCGCTGCTGCTGCGCATCAAGGCATGGGGTGCGACGGTGCTGTCGTCTGCGACGACGCTGGAGGAAGGCGTGTGGCTGCAACGCCACGGCGTGGATGCGGTGATCGCGCAGGGCATCGAGGCCGGCGGTCATCGCGGCCACTTCCTTTCCGACGACCTGTCGGGCCAGCCCGGCACGCGGGCGCTGGTGGCATCGCTGTCGAAGACATTGACCGTGCCGGTGATCGGCGCTGGCGGCGTGGGAGACCGTGCCGATGTGCAGGCGCTGTTCGCGGTCGGCGCCAGTGCGGTGCAGGCCGGTACGGCGTACCTGCTGTGCCCGGACGCCACCACCTCGGCCGTCCATCGGACAGCGTTGCAGCAGCCTGAGCACGCAGGCGCCATCACCAACCTCTTCAGCGGGCGCGCCGCGCGCGGCCTGGTTAATCGCCTGATGCGCGATCTCGGGCCGATGTCCGACCTGCCGCCTGCATTCCCCTGGGCCGCGCAGGCCCTGGCACCGCTGCGTGCAGCGGCCGAAGCGCGTGGGCGCGATGATTTCTCGCCGCTGTGGTCGGGCACGCGTCCCGGCACGCTGGCGGGACGGAATGCCGCGCAGGTCACGCGCCAGCTGATGGGCGTGGCCTGAGGCCAGACACGCTGTGGCGCGGATCGCCCTTCGAACACCTGCCGTCGCCTGCGGCGTATCCGACGACATGGCGTCATGCATCCGGCGTCCGCCCTGACGCGTAACGTCAGTTTCAGGCATCCGATGGATGCGCGGTGGTGGCCCGTCCAGCCGCGTTCGCGCCTGGGCGCGCTGCAGCGCATGGCACGGGACTTGCTTGAAACGCCTTGATCAGACAGGGGACATCGATGGGATCGCCACAACGCGCATGGCAGACGTGGACCGGACTGCTGGCGCTGGCCTTCGCCCTGCTCCCGCATGCGCACGCCGCAGAGGTCCGCCTTGACGTCAGCAGCGCCGGCCGCCCGGTAGCCGATGCCGTGGTCAGCCTGCAGGGCGGCACGCCTTCGCCCCCGGGCACCGCCACCGCGCGCATGGAACAGCAGCACTCGGCCTTCGTTCCCGGCGTGCTGCCCGTGCAGGTCGGCACGGTGGTGTCCTTCCCCAACCGGGACAACATCCAGCACCACGTCTATTCGTTCTCGCAACCGCGCCAGTTCGAGATCCCGCTGTATTCGGGCGACAAGGCGGCACCGGTCCGTTTCGAGAAACCCGGCGTGGTGGTGGTGGGCTGCAACATCCACGACTGGATGATCGGCCACATCGTGGTGCTCGACACGCCCTACTTCGGCAAGACCGGTGCCGATGGCCGCCTGCGGCTGGACGTGCCGCCGGGCCGCTATACCGTTCGCGTATGGCATGTTCGCGGCGCGGGCGCACCGCTGGAGCGCACGCTGGTGGTACCCGCGGCGGGCACGTCGTCGTCGCTGCAGGTGGCACTGGTGGATGCCAGGGAAGAAGCGCGCGGCAACGAGCGCCTGCGCTCGCTGCAGGAGAAGTTCCGGCAATTGAAAGGCACGACGCCTTGACGCCACGCAGCTTCCAGACGCGCGTCATCGCGGTGATGATCGCGGTGGTGGCCACGGCGCAGCTGGCCACCTTCGCGGTGGTGACCGTGGCCACGCAACGCGCGGTGTCGTCGCGGCTCGAGCAGGAACTGCAGGTCGGCCATCGCGTGTGGGAGCAATTCCAGGAGAGCCGCGCGGAGCAGTTGCTGACCTCCGCCTCGGTGCTGGCGGACGACTTCGGTTTCCGCGCCGCCGCCGCCAGTGGCGATATCCCCACGCTGCGCTCGGCGCTGGCCAACCACGGCACGCGCATCGGTGCCGACCTGGCTTGGCAATTCACGCCCGACGGCCATTGGCAGGCCAGCGCGAACGACATGGCAGCGCCGCCTTCACGGGCGGTGGCCAGGCTGATGACGCAGGCACGCCAGGACGGCGTCGCCTTGCAGACCGTGGTCGCGCAGGACGCGCTGTACCTGGTCGTGATGCTGCCGGTGATGGCGCCGGAACGGGTCGGCTGGCTGGCGTTGGGACGCCGCTACGACGACACCGTCGCTCGCCAGTACCACCGCCTGACCGGACTGGAAGCGGCGTTCATCACGTCCAGCGCCACCACCACGCATGTCCACGCGTCGACCTTGCCCGTCGACCAGCGTGCCGCCTTCGCTGCCGCATGGAACGCCGACAACGCCACGTTGCGCCAGATGACCGTAGGTGAAGACCACTACCTGTCGGATTCGCAGCCGCTGGCGGGCGGCGATGCGCGCGTGGTGCTGCTCGATTCCTACGACCGTGCGCTGGCGCCCTACCGGACGTTGCGATCGCGCATCCTGCTGCTCTCCGGGCTGGCGGCGCTGCTGGCGGTCGTGGTGGCCGTGGCGCTGGGGCGCGGCATCAGCCGGCCGGTGTCGCGACTCGCGCAGGCCGCACGACGCATCCAGGCCGGCGACTACAGCCAGGCCCCGGTGTCGGGCGGCAGCCGCGAGATCGCGGAACTGGCGGGCGCCTTCGACCGCATGCGGTCGGACATCGCCGCGCGCGAGGAACGCATCCTCCACCAGGCGCACCACGACGGCCTGACCGGCCTGCCCAATCGCAGCCATGCCTATGACCGGCTGCAGGCGGCGATCCAGGCCGGCGGCGATGTCGCGGTGCTGGTGATGGACGTCAACCGCTTCAAGGAAATCAACGACACGCTGGGCCACGAATTCGGCGACCAGGTGCTGCGTGAGGTCGCGCACAGGCTGCGCGCCACGCTGGATCCCGGCCACCTGGTCGCACGCCTCGGCGGCGACGAGTTCATGGTGCTGCTGGCAGGCATGCCCGCGGATGCGGCGTACCGCCAGGCGCAGGCATTGTGGAACGGACTGAAACAGCCGCTCGACCTGCCCACCACGCGCGTGAGCGTGGAAGGCAGTTTCGGTCTGGCCTGCCATCCGCAGCACGGCCACGACCCCGATACGCTGCTGCGCCGCGCCGACATCGCGCTGTACGACGCCAAGGCCGCGCACGGTGGCGTGGCGGTCTACCAGCCCGGCCGCGACGAATCGCACCTGCGGCAACTGCAGCTGATGACCGACCTGCGCCAGGCGATCCGTGGCGGGCAACTGGAGTTGAAGTTCCAGCCCAAGCTGGATGCCGCGAGCGCCCGCGTGCAGCACGTCGAGGCGCTGGTGCGGTGGCGGCATCCCACGTTGGGCGCGGTGGCGCCGGACGAATTCATCCCGCTGGCCGAGCGCTCGGGCTTCATCCATGAACTCACCCGCTTCGTGCTGGACCAGGCCCTGGCCTGCAATGCCGCCTGGCGGTCCGGCGGCCTGGACCTGGGACTGGCGGTCAACTTGTCGGCGATGGACCTGCTGGACGCCGACCTGCCCGATTACATCGAACAGCGGCTGGCCACGCACGGCGTGCCGGCAGCGCGCGTGATCCTGGAAGTCACCGAAAGCGCGCTGATGCAGGACATCGAATACGCGCTGCGCATGCTGCACCGGCTGAAGGCCTGCGGCGTGCGCCTGGCGATCGACGATTTCGGCACCGGGTACTCGTCGCTGGCGCAGCTGAAGCGGATGCCGGTGGACGAACTGAAGATCGACAAGAGCTTCGTCATGCAGCTGGAAGAAGGCAGCGACGATGCGGTGATCGTGCGCTCCACCATCGAACTGGGACACAACATGGGCTTGTCGGTGATCGCCGAAGGCGTGGAGAACGACCGCGCACTCGCGCTGCTGCGCCGCTACCGCTGCGACATGGTCCAGGGTTACCTGTTCAGCGCCCCGCTGGGAAGCGCCGACCTGCTGGACTGGTGCCATCGCCGCGACCTGGTGTCCGCCACCGACGACGTTTCGCTGGAAGCCGACGCATGACCCCTGCCCTTCGCCATCACCTGCTCGCTATCGCGTGTGCGGCCGCAGCCGCGCTGTGCGCAGCACCGGCGTCCGCCGGCCAGGGCCGGCTGCTCGCGACCGGGGGCGCCACCCAGATCGAAGGCGCGGCCGGCGGCGGCATCGTGCCGTGGGCCGTGCTGTCCGGCTACGGTACCGACGAACAACAGGGTGGTGCCGCTTTCTACACGCGCGTCGACACCGGCGACTACGCGCTGGATGCCTACGGCGCGTCATACACCATCGCCAACCGGCTGGAACTGTCGTTCGCCCGCCAGTCGTTCGACCTGGGCGAACTGCAGCGGCGCCTGTCGCTGCCCTGGGACGCGCTGGAACAGGACATCTACGGCGCCAAGCTGCGCATCACCGGCGAGCTGGTCTACAGCCGGCATCCGCAAATCAGCGTGGGCGTGCAGCACAAGCGCCTGCGCGATGGCACGCTGCCCTTGGCGGTCGGCGCACGCGACGACCGCGGCACCGATGCCTACGTCAGCGCCAGCAAGCTGTTCCTCGATGCCGCCGGCGGCTATCAACTGCTGCTCAACGCCACCTTGCGGTCGACCAATGCCAACCAGACCGGATTGCTGGGTTTCGGTGGCGACCGGCGCAGCGCACGCGCCTGGGTCTGGGAGGGCTCGGCCGCGGTGTTGCTGGATCCATCCCTGGCGATCGGCATGGAGTACCGCCAGAAGCCGGACAACCTTGGTTTCGCGCGCGAGGACGACTGGCGCGATGTGTTCGTCGCCTGGTTCCCGAACAAGCACGTCGCGGTGGTCGGTGCATGGGCGGATCTTGGCGGGATCGCCACGCTGGACGACCAGCGCGGCGCCTATCTTTCCGTGCAGCTGAGCTTCTGAGGCGACGATCATGCGCATCGCAACCGTGCTCCTCGCCTGCCTGCTGTCCGTGGCCGGATGCGCCTCCACCGCACCGCGTACGGATACGCTGTACGCCGAACTCGGTGAACGCAGCGGCATCGAGGCGCTGGTGGAAACCCTGCTGTTCCGCGTCTCCGAAGATCCGCGCATCGCACACCACTTCGCCGACGTGGACATCATCCACCTCAACGACCGGCTGGTGGAGTTCCTGTGCGTGCAGTCCGGCGGCCCGTGCACGTACCGCGGCAAGGCCATGGCCGAAGCGCACAAGCACGTGACCGTGGGCGAAGCCGACTTCAATGCGCTGGTCGAAGACCTGATGTGGGCGATGGACGAGCGCGGCGTGCCGCGCACGGCCCAGAACCGCCTGCTGCGCCGCCTGGCGGCCATGCAGCGCGACGTCGTGCGGCGCGGACCACCGCAGGCGGAAGCGCCGCTGCTGCCGCCGTCCCGCTGACACCGGCGGGTCGTACCGTCGACATCCACCTCGTTGCGCCGGTCCCTTCGGTGGCGCCGCGCAACGCTTGCGCACGCATCGTTCATCGTCCGTCGACATCCTCGCGTCCACGACCCTGTAGGGTTGGCCTACCGTCGATTCCGCAGGAGGGCATGGTGCCTCACACGACGAAGCCTCCCGCCGATCGCGGGCAGGATGCAGGGCCAGCGGATGTCCGCATCCCGTCGCTGGACAGCGATGCCCGGCAGTTGCGGCTGCTGATCGACGGCGTGGCGGACCACGCCATCTACCTGCTCGATCCCGAAGGCTACCTGCGCAGCTGGAACACCGGCGGCGAACGCATCAAGGGCTACACCGCCGAGGAAGTGATCGGCACCCATTTCTCCCGCTTCTACACGCCCGAGGACGCCGCCAACGGTGCGCCGGCGCGCGGACTGCGCATCGCGCGCGAGGAAGGACGCTTCACCGCCGAAGGATGGCGCGTGCGCAAGGACGGCTCGCGCTTCCACGCCAGCGTGGTGATCGACCCGATCCTGGAAGGCGGCGAGCTGATCGGCTACGCGAAGGTCACGCGGGACACCACCGAGCGTTTCCAGCACGAGGAACGGCTGGGCGTGGCGCGCGATGCGCTGCTGCAATCGCAGAAGCTCGAGGCGATCGGCAAGCTGACGCTGGGGCTGGCGCACGACTTCAACAACCTGCTCAACATCGTCATCAACAGCCTGGAACTGGTCGAGCACTACACGCTGGAACCCAAGGCGAAACGGCACCTGCAGGGCGCGATGCGCGCGGCGGAGCGCGGCGCGTTGCTGACCCGCCAGTTGCTGACGTTCGGCAAGGGACACGCCCTGATCGCCGAACGCCACGCCGTGGGCCGCATCATCGGCGAGGCCATGGATACGCTGCGGCGTGCCTGCCGCGCCGGCGTGACGCTGGAAGCGCACCTGGCGGAAGACCTGCCGGAGATCGATGTCGACCGGGAGCACCTGGAAGCCGCCCTGCTCAACCTGGTATCGAACAGCCGCGATGCGATGCCTGGTGGAGGTCACATCGCGATCACGGCCTCGCTGCGAGACTGCGCGCCTCCCCATGCGACCGACCAGCCCGCCAGCCGGTTCGTCTGCATCGAGGTCAGCGACGACGGCGAAGGCATCGCGACCGAGGACCTGGTGCGCGTGTTCGAGCCGTTCTTCACCACGAAGGACATCGGCAAGGGCAGCGGACTGGGCCTGAGCCAGGTATTCGGGTTCGCACGCCAGTCCGGCGGCTTCGCCGAGCTGAAAAGCGCGCCTGGCGCGGGCACCACCGTCTCCGTCTGCCTTCCCGTTTCCCGAGAGTCCGAATGAGCGATGCCAGGCGCCTGCTGTTAATCGACGACGAAGTCGATCTGCTGGACATCCTCACGGATGCCTTCGAGATCGCCGGCTTCACCGTCGTGACGGCGAACGACGGCCGATCGGCGATGTCGTGCCTGCAGGAGGGAACGCGGTTCGACGTGGTGATCTCCGACATGGCCATGCCCGGCGGCATCTCCGGCATCGACGTGGCACGCGAGGCGACGGTCCTGCATCCGGGTGCGTGCGTGATCCTCGCCTCCGGCCATCCGCGCGCGGAGCTGCCTCCCCTGCCGGACCGTGTGCGTTACCTGCCCAAGCCCTACCGGGTAAGCCAGCTGCTGCAGACGATCGACGCCCGCGACTGAGCGCGTTACCCGTTCGCGCCGCGCCGGGACATCCGTTTCCATCCCGCCAGTCCCCGCTTTGGTCGTGCCTGACGGGATTCCATCGCACCACGCTGGCCGATGGCCGACGATGCCTGCACCCTGCCCGTGACCTCCTTTGTCCACGGGAATCCACCATGAAGACCCTCCTCGCCCTGCTCGCCTGGTGCCTGCTGTTCGTGCTGTGCTGGCCGCTCGCCCTGCTTGCACTGGTCGCATGGCCGCTGGTGTGGCTGTTGTCGCTGCCGTTCCGCCTCATCGGCATCACCTGCGCCGCGCTGTTTTCCTTCCTGCATGCCCTGCTGATGCTGCCCGCGCGCCTCATCGGCGGGCGTCCGCGTTCACCGATGGTGTCGGCATGAACGTCACCCGCCCGCGGAAGGTGAAGATGGCGCTGTCGTGCCTGCTGGGAACGGCGATGCTGGGGGGTGCCGGCGAGGCCATGGCGACCACGGAACGGACCGCGGAACAGCTCTCCCAGGCGATCGATGTCGTGGACGCCGCCGTGTTCGACGCGTTCAACCGGTGCGCCGACCCGGCGCAACTGGCGAAGCACGCGGCGTACTTCGATGAAGGCGTGGAGTTCTACCACGACAACGGCGGCGTCACCTGGACGCGCGACGAGATGATCGGGCGCACGCGCGCCAACGTCTGCGGGCACTACCGCCGCGAGCGCGTGCCGGGCACGCTGGCCGTGTTCCCGATCAAGGGCTTCGGCGCCATCGCGCAAGGCACGCACCGGTTCTGCGATCTGTCCGGCACGACGTGCGCGGGCGAGGCCGACTTCGTGATGATCTGGCGCGAACAGGACGGCCGCTGGCAGGTCACGCGCGTGCTGAGCTACGCGCACCGCCCGACGGTGCCCTGAGGCCGGCCACGACTTCGCACCCGCTTCACACCCACGCCGCGGTTCCCGCACGACGCCGACCCATCCTGTGCCCGGCACTTCCGCCGCCGACACCGGAGTCCGCGCCATGACCAGCGATACCTACCCCGTCGCGATCTGCTGGATCCGCGTGCTGCGGCCGCTGGTGTGGGGCGGTGCCGCATTGCTCCTGCCGGCCCCTTGGGTGGCGATGCGTTTCACCGATGAGGTCGCCTGGACCGGCAGCGACTTCGCGGTGTTCGGCGCGATGCTGCTGTCCGCCTGCGTGGCCTTCGAGATGGCCTCGCGCGCGGCGCGCGTTCCCAGCTACCTGGTGGCCAGCCTGATGGCGATCGGCGCCGCCTTCCTGCTGCTGTGGGCGAATCTGGCAGTGGGCATCGTCGATGCGCCCGGACATCCGGGGAACCTGCTCTTCATGGGAGTGCTGGGGATCGGTGTGATCGGCGCCGGGATCGTTCGCCTGCGGGCGCGCGGCATGGCCTGCGTCATGGTGGCGATGGCGGTTCTGCAGCTGCTGGCGGGCGGCCTTGCGATGCGGATGCACACGCAGGAGTCGCCGGCGTTCGTGCTGGCGTTCACCGGTCTGTATGTCGTGGCATGGCTGTCGTCCGCGCTGCTGTTCCGCAAGGCGGCGAACGCACGCGCCCATGGATGATCATCGTGGCTTCATGTGCCACAACGCGTTGACGATGATCCAGCGGTCGCCGTAGCGGCCCATGTGGAAGTGATCGACGAACCACGGCGTTTCCAGGCGCACGGCCGCAGTCTCGGCGGTGACGTCGAGGATGCGGCAGCTGCGGTTCCACTGCTCCCTGGGCGTCTTCAGCGCGCCCTGCCGCGTCAGCGACACCAGTTCGTCCTTCGACATGCGGCGCAGGCCGAGGCGCTCGTCCGGCGTGTCGCCGATGACGGAACGCTTGGCCAGGTCCGGATGCAGCGCGCGCGCCACGCGCGCGGGATCTCCCTCCAACTGGCCGTCGACATAGTCCAGGCAGGTGGCCTCGATGGCGGCCAGGGTGGCGGCATCCGCCATCGGGGCCGGTGCGGCGGCGGCGGAGGCCGCCATGACCAGGGACAGCAGGGACATCGGGAACTCCTTCATGCGGGTGGCATCGGGCAGATCGCCCGTCCGTCTACACGGCAGCGGGCGCGCCGACGGGTCATCCTCCACGCTGGCCGGCCATCAGGCACGTGCCAAACGTCCGTTGCCTGCGGATGGCGGTAGCTGACACTGGGATGGCCGCTGCCCGTATGGGGTTGCATGGCACGCCCGTCGTCCTGGATGTGCCCGGCGGCAAACCTGTGCATCTGGATCGACAGCAGCCGCACTCAGGGCAGCCAGAGCTTCTCCAGCTCGCGGAAGCCCCACTTCTCCGGCGACTCCACGCCGACGATGCGCTCGCGGTCGCCGCTGGCGGCCAGGTCGAGATCCGTCATGAGTACCTGCTTGCGCAGCTTGGTGGAATAGAACACGCGGACGCGCGGTGCCAGCAGCGTGGCCGGGTTCTGCTCCACCACCACCGCCAGCCGGTCGCTGGACAGGCGGACCAGCGCGCCGATCGGATAGATGCCGATGCTGCGCACGAAGGACTTCATCAATGCCTCGTCGAAATGGCCGTGCCAGCTGGCCATGCGGCGCAGCGATTCGGCCGGGTCCCAACCCGCCTTGTAAGGCCGGTTCGAAGTGATGGCGTCATAGACATCGCAGATCGCGCTCATGCGGGTCAGCAGCGGCAGCTCGGTACCGGACAGGCGCTGCGGGTAGCCGGCGCCGTTGACCTTCTCGTGGTGGTGGCGGGCGATGTGCAGGATCGCCTGGTGGGTGATGCCGCCATCGCGCAGCAGGCGTTCGCCATGCACGGGATGCTGGCGGACGATGTCGAATTCCTCGTCGGTCAGCTTGCCCGGCTTGTTGAGCACCTCGACCGGCAGCATCGCCTTGCCCATGTCGTGCAACAGGCCGCCGAGCGCGGCGTCGCGCACCTGGTCCTCGGGCAACTGGAGCTGCCGCGCCAACATCGCCATCAACGCGCCCACGGCGACCGAATGCAAGTAGGTGTAGCTGTCGGCATCCTTCAGGCGCGCCACGCTGACCAGTGCGGTGGGATGGCGGTCGACGGAACCGGTGATCTCGTCGAGCAGCGGCATCACGTGGCCGGCATCCACGCCACGGCCCAGGCGGACTTCGCGGAACATCGCTTCCACCGCGTCGCGCCCTTCGTCGCAGATGCGGCGGGCACGGGACAGTTCGGAGGCCAGGCTGACGGATCCGTCGACGACGACGCGGCGGCGCTCCGGCTCCGCTTCCGGAGAAATGCCTGGGCCTGTATCGGCGCCCACATCGGCGCCCGCGCCCGCCTCCGCGTCGGATACGACGTCGTCATCGATGCCGTCGACGGCGTCGTGTTCGCTGCGGGACAGATCCACCACCACCTGCTCCACCCCGCTGTCCTGCAGCTCGGCGATGCGCTCGTCATCCAGCAGGAACGAGGTGCGCCAGAACGGATGCTGCATCCACGGACCCAGCAACTTCTGCACGTACATGCCGGGCCGGAGGTCGGCGACATCGACGGTGTGCAGCATGCAGGGCTCCGGCGGGTGGAGGGGTCCGTTATGCTCCCGCCCATCGACCGGCACGGTGGGGCGACCCCAGTCCCCCGAACGGTATCGGCACGGGAACCCACATGCTGAAGACCTATACCGGCAGCTGCCATTGCGGCGCGGTCCGCTTCGAGGCCGACATCGACCTCACCCAGCCCACCTACCGGTGCAACTGCTCGATCTGCCGGCGCAACCGGTTCTGGCCGGCCATCGTGGCGCCCGACCGGTTCCGGCTGCTGGCCGGTGAAGGCGAGCTGGTCGAATACCGCTTCAACAGCCTGCGCAACTCGCACCACTTCTGTCGCACCTGCGGCGTGCGTCCGTTCGGGATCGGCAACGACGTACCGGGAGAAGCGCGCATCTACGGCGTGAACCTGGGCTGCCTGGAGAACGTCACGCCCGAAGCACTGGACGCCGCGCCGGTGACCTACGTAGACGGTGCGCACGACCGTTGGCAGGAAGCGCCCAACTACACGCGTTACCTGTAGCGCGGCGACGACCCGTCCGTCGTGCAGGTGTCACGGTCATACGACCTTTTTGCTAGGCTGGGGTCCACATTGCCACCCAGCCACGTGCAGGGACTTTCCGTGAGTATTTCCTCCGACCATCTGGAAAACGTTTTCAGCGACGCCTCCGAGAACGGCCTGCCGCTACGGCAGCGGCCGCAGGTGGAGTTGTGCCGTCGCGGCGAGATCCGCGCGGAGAAGTTCCTCGATGCCGCCACGGAAGTGTTCGCCGAAAAGGGGTACCAGCATGCGCGCCTGAGCGAGATCGTGGCGCGCGCCGGTGGATCGCTGGCCACGCTGTACCGCATCTTCGGCGACAAGGAGGGCCTGGCCTGCGCCATCCTGGAACGCCGGATGGACATGCACATCCATGTCCTCAGCGACCTCAACCTCACCGACCTGTCGCCGGAGCAGGCACTGCGTCGCGTGGCGATCCGCATGGCCCAGCTGATGGCAGGCACCGATTCGCAGGTGGTCTATCGCATCGTGATCGGCGAGGGACAATCCTTCCCGGCCCTGCGCGACTGGTTCTTCGACCACGTGGTGGCGTCCATCCGCCGCACGCTCGAACAGTACTTCGAACAGCAGGCGGCCGCGGGGCGGCTGCACCTGGCCTCGCCGAAAGCAGCAGCCGCACAGTTCTACATGAGCCTGTTCGGCGACCAGGTCCTCAGGCTGGCGGCCGGTGGCCCCCACCTGCCCGACGTGGACACCCTCGAAGCGCAGGCGCTGGCATCGGTGGACCTGTTCCTGCAGGGCGCACTGCCGCGCTGACCGCGCGACGCCTTCACCCGTCCCTGCCATCGGTCCTGCAAGCATGGCGGCCTGGTGACGAGGCTGGACGTGCATGGACCTGAAAAGCGGTTATCCCTTCTGGGCGGTGAGCAACGGCCTGATGCAGGCCTTTCCTCGCCTGGCCGCCGACCAGCGCTGCGATGTCGCCGTGATCGGCGGTGGCATCACCGGCGCGCTGGTCGCCAACGAACTGGCCGGCCACGGCTTCGACGTGGTCGTGCTGGAGCAACGCGACATCGGTTGGGGCAGCACGTCGGCCAGCACCGCATTGCTGCAATACGAGATCGACACGCATCTGGTCGACCTGGCCAAGCGCCATGGCGAAGCCGATGCCGCGCTCGCCTACCGGGCCTGCGCCGATGCCATCGATCAGTTGCACGACGTCGCGTCTGCGTGGCGCGATGTCGGCTTCGCACGCAACCGCAGCCTCTACTACGCCAGCCGCCGCCGCGACGTGCATGCGCTGGAGGAAGAACATGCCGCCCGCGAGCGCCATGGACTGGCGGTGGAACTGCTGTCCGCCGCGCGCGTGCGCGAGGACTACGGCTTCGATGCACCCGCCGCCCTGCTGAGTACCCAGGCGGCGCGGGTGGACCCGTACCGCCTGACCCACCGCCTGCTGCAGCGCTTGCAGAAGCGGGGAGCCTCCGTGTTCGACCGCACGCGCGTGGAGGACGTGAAGGCCACCTCGCGCGGCGTGACGCTGCGCACCGATACGGGCATGTCCGTGCGCGCGTCGCATCTGGTGATCGCCGCCGGCTATGCCAGCCAGCACTGGCTGAAAAAACGCGTGGCACGCAACCGCAGCAGCTATGCGGTCATCAGCGACCCGATGACGGACGCGCAACTGGGTTTTCTCGGCGACACGCTGTTGTGGGAAACCGCCCGCCCCTACCTGTACGCGCGCAGCACCTCCGACAATCGCCTGTTGCTGGGTGGCGAGGACGATGCCGTGGACATTCCCGCCAAGCGCGATGCCCGCGTGGAAAAGAAGGCGTGCACGCTGCTGAAGCGGCTGCACGACCTGTTCCCCGGCCTCGCGTTCACGCCGGCCTTTTCCTGGGCGGGCACGTTCGCCGAAACCGAAGACGGTCTTCCGTTCTTCGGGCCGCACCCGCAATGGGGGCCACGCGTGCAGTTCGCGATGGCGTACGGCGGCAACGGCATCACCTACAGCATGCTGGGCGCCGGCGTGTTGCGTGCGCTGATCGAGCGGCGCCGGCATCGGCTGTGGCCGCTGTTCTCGTTCCAGCGGATGGACCGCTGACAGCGACGTCGATGTCTTCGCCATGCCGCGCGGCGATGCGCAGGCGCACGCGCGACATCGCCACTCAACCGCCCGGCCACCACCCCTTGCCGGTCAGCGCGTACCGGTCCGCGGCACGCTCGAAGGGATTGCGAACGCTGACGCCGCCACACAGCAGGTAGACGGGCAGGAACAGCGGCCCCAGCACCATGTACTGGTAGACATGCGCGCGTTCGTGGTCGCCCAGCCGGATGCGCGGGTGCTGCATGCGCCCGGCGCGATGTTCGTACGTGATGCATTCCGATTCCAGCGTATCGCCGGTATGCAGGATGCTGTTGCCGAACGTGATGGCGCCGCCCGGTCCCCACGGCCAGCGATGGAACACGACCGCACAGTCCCGTCGATTCCATTCCGGTCGTGCGCCGAAGGGCATGCCCGCGGCACCGGCGACAAGACCGATCAGCGTATTCGGCACGGCCCATACGACACCGAGCGCGCGTGCGCACCAGAGCATGGCCGACGCCACGATTCAGTCCTGTTCGTTGGGCATCAGCAGCCAGAGGATGAGGTAGACGAGAATGCCGGGGAATGCAGCCGACGCGATCGATACGACCACGAAGATGATCCGCAGCAGCGTCGCGCTCCAGCCATAGCGGTGCGCGATGCCGCCCATGACGCCGGCGATCATGCGGTCGTTCAACGAGCGCGCGAACGGTTTGGATGCCGAGTTGTTCATCGCCGACTACTCCCCGCGGTGGTCTGGGCCGAGTCTAGCGCGTCAGCGGACCGGCGCGCCTGAACCGCGCAGCGCCTCGAGCTTCGCCGTGAACCACGTGGCGGCCGGCTGCGCGGGCTGTCCCGGACACCGTACCTGGTAGGCCTTTCCGCTCATGCTGCTCTTGCTCGCCGCGCGCTCGATGAATTGCTCCGCGGTATCCACCAGGTTCTTCTTCAGCAGGTAGTCGTACTTGCGTTGCAGGTGCTTGCGGGCTTCGTCACGCCCGTGCCACGTGCCGTTGCGCTGGAACTCGCAGGACGACGTGGACAACGCCTCCATCAGAGCCTGGATCTCGCGCTTGGCGGTCGCTGAAGGTGCGGCCGACGCGAGCGCGGAAAAGGCGATCAGACAGGTGGCGAAGGTGAGGCGCGACAGCATGGGATTACCCTGATACAACAAAGGTGAAGGGGACGCACTTATCGGGCGCGCTGGCCCAGCCAGTGGTGGATCGCCGTCGGCACTTCGCGCTGCGCACGGCTGGAGACGTAGATGCCGATGTGTCCGCCCTTGAAGCTCAGCTCGGTGTAGTCGGCGGTACCCACCACGTCCTTCAGCGCACGCGAGGCATCCGGCGGCACCAGGTGGTCCTGCTCGGCGTAGATGTTCAGCACCGGCATGTCGACGAAACCCAGGTCCACCGCTTCGCCGCCGATCTCGATGCCGCCCTTGATGAAGCCGTTGCGCTGGTAGAACTGCTTGATGAACTGGCGGAAGGCCTCGCCAGCGAGATTCGGCGAATCGAAGATCCATTTCTCCATCCGCAGGAAATCCTCGATCGCCCGCTTGTCGTCGAGGATGTCGACCAGTCCGACGTACTTCTGCAGGTTCAGTCGGAACGGCTTCAGCATCAGGTAGCAGGCGTTCATCATGTCCGCGGGCACGTTGCCCAGCGCCTCGACGAACAGGTCCACGTCCAGTTCGCGCGTCCAGTGCGACAGCATGTTGTCCGGCGTGTGGAAATCCACCGGCGTCACCATGGTGATCAGGTTCTTGACCTTCTCCGGATGCAGCGAGGCGTAGCACAGCGAGAACGCCCCGCCCTGGCAGATGCCGAGCACGTTCACGGCATCGCGTCCGCTGCTGTCGCGCAGGTGGTCCACCGCACCGTCGATGAAACGGTTGATGTAGTCGTCGAGTTCGAGGAAGCGATCCGAACGGTCCGGATAGCCCCAGTCGATGACGTAGACGTCCTCGCCCTGCGCCAGCAGCCCCTTCACCAGCGAGCGGTCGTGCTGCAGGTCCACCATGTACGGCCGGTTGACCAGCGCGTAGACGATCACCAGCGGGATCTTCGCCGTGGGTGCCTTTTCACCGATGAAGCGGTACAGCACCACCTTGCCGTCGCGCCAGACTTCCTGCTTCTGGGTCGCGCCGTAGTGGACGTCTTCCACTTCCGGCAGCGTATGCAGCCCTGCGGATAGCTTCTGCGTCAGCGTGGTGGCTTCCTGCGCCAGTGTCTCGGCGCTGAAATTGAGCGGTCCGTTCATTTGGCTTTACCCCGCTTCGTTTTCCTGCCCGCCCGGGGCGCGTCTGCGGCTCCACTGCGCGTCGCGTTGCGCGCCACCCAGTCCTTCATCGAGACGACCGATGTCGCCTTCGCGGCGGACGTCGCCGCCTTCTTCCGTGCTTTCCGGACGGGCGACGTTTTCGGCGCCACCTTGGCGGCCGCCTTCTTCACCTTGGCGGGCTTGCGTGCCGCAGCCTTGGTCATCGCAGGCGCGCGCTCCTGCTTGACGGCGGCAGGCGCGGCAGCGGCCACCGCCCTTCGTGCAGGCTTCTTCGGCGCGGCCTTCTTGGTCACCGCGCGTTTCTTGGGCGCGGTCTTCGCCGGTGCCAGCGTGCGGCGGGTCGGCGCGCGCTGCTGCTTCGCCTTCGGTTTCGCCGGTGCCGGCGCGGATGCCCGGGGCACGTCCGCCACCACCACTTCGACCGGCGCCGCGGCCCGCTGCACGGGCGCGCGACGAACCGGTGCCGCCTGCGCACGCGTCAGTTTGCGCATCGCGCGCTCCAACTCGACGATCTTGCGGTGGGCGGAATCGACTTCGGTGCGGGTCGGCATGCCGAACTGCGTGCAGATCTGCTCGACTTCACGCTGCACGCCTAGCCGCAGACGGGCCTGGGCGTTCGCGAGGCCACCATAGGCGTGGCGGAAATCGTCGGACATCGCGACCTTCGCATACGCCTCTTCAGCCGCGTCGATCCAGAGATCGAACAGCGCGCGGGCATTCTGCAACTGGCGACCGGGCTCGGCGTGTTCTTCCAGCTTGCGCTCGAAGCGGGCGAAAGCGTCCTGCGCGACCTGCAGCATCAATTGATCGTATTCGCCGACCTGTCGCTGGTAGTCCTGGTACGCCTGCGCCAGCTGCTGCCAGCGCTCCTGGTGTTCGCGCGACAGGCCGAAGGTCGGCAAGTGCATCCAGCGGTCGCCGTCGCGCTGCAGGTTCTCCAGCCACGGACGCACCTGCTGCATCCAGCCGTCCAGGCCGTGCGCGCCGCCCTGCATGCTGCGGAAGATGTCGGCGAACGGATTGTGCGCCGGGGTGGGATCGGCCATGCCGAGCGCCGAACGCCAGGCTCGGCCGATATCGGTGGCGTCATGGTCCCGGCCGGCGAACTGCGCGGCGACCTGCTGCATCTGCCCGAACCACTGGCCGGCCTGCCGCTGGAAGCGGCCGACGGCTTCGTCCACCTGCGGTTGTCCGCCCGGCACCAGCTTGGACCACCAGTCGACCGTCTGCTGCCAGCCCGGCGCGGCGCCGGGCATGGACATCGTCGGCGTTGCCCCCGCCTGTCGCAGGGCATCGCCCCACAGGCTCCAGTACTGCTGGGCCACCGATTCGAAATCGCCCGGCCACGGTGGAACGAAATTTGCCATGTGCCCTCCCTTCCCGGCCGATTCTAGCCGCGACCGGCGGCGCGCGCATGATGCGCCTTCACCTCGCGGTTCAGGGCTTGGGAATGCGCAGCGTCTTGCTGATCATCAGCGTGCCGGACACGGCGTACAGGAGCACCAGCGGGTGCAGCAGCCACGGCCCCAGCTTCACCACGCCCAGCCAGAGCTGCGGCCCGACATGGCCGAGATACGCGGCGATCGCCAGCAGCACCACCAGCAGCAGGCTGGTCGGGATCGGCGTGCCCTCGAAGAACTTCACCTTGTCGCCACCCTCGGCGAGCGACTCGGCCGTAACGTTGTAGCGCGCCAGCCGGCTGACCCCGCAGGCGACGAAGTACGACAGCACCAGCCAGTCCCAACCGCCCTGCATGCCGCAGGCGTAGGCCAGCGCGGCCGGGGCCATACCGAAGGAAATGACGTCGGCCAGCGAATCCAGTTCGCGCCCCAGCACCGAGGCCTGGTTGCGCCAGCGTGCGACGCGCCCGTCCAGTGCATCGAAGATGAAGGCCAGCGGGATCAACGCCATGCCGATCATCAGGTCGCGCAGGATGCCGTCCTGCAGGAAGCGCATCGACGCGAAGACCGCACCGGTGCCGCAGAACGCATTGCCCAGCGTGAACCAGTCGGCCAACTGGAAATCGCGGATCATCGAGAAATGTCGGGACATGGCGGCAGTCGTGACCGGGGACGGCCTACAGGGTAAGCCGAACCGGGTGAAGACGTTGCCGCATCCCCTCTCCCCGTTTACGGGGAGAGGGTGCCGAAGGCGGGTGAGGGGCGAACGAAGACCGGACAGGTCGATGCACGCGGTTGTACCGCGCCCTGCCCCTCATCCGCCCTTCGGGCACCTTCTCCCCGCCAGCGGGGAGAAGGCATTTCTCAGCGCGGAATCGCCAGCTGGCTGGCCTCAACGCTGCCCGCGCCACGCGGATTCGCGTTGATCAGCGCATTCGCCGGCATCTCGCGGCTGCCGTCCAGCGTGGCATTGACCTGATCCAGCGCGGCGTAGACATACGGCAGCAGCGGCACGTAGCGCGCCCCGTACGCCGGCAGTGCGAGGAAGCCGTCGAAATGCTGCGCATGGCGCACCTGCCAGTAGCGCACGTCGGGGTTGGCGGCGCGTGCCGCCGCCACGTAGGGTGCGCTGGAGAAGGCCGGCGGCACCAGGCCATCGTCGAGTCCATGGATCACCACCACGGGACGACGCGTCTTCGGGTAACGCGCCGCCGTCTGCGCGATGCCGGCCTGCACGCGGCGCGCATCGTCGCTGCTGCCGGTCTGCAACGCGCGCAGGCACTGCAGGCCCGGCAGGGTGAAGTCCGGCGGTGCGAGCTTCGTATCGACGATACCGACACCGGCACCTGGCGGAATGCCGCTGCCCTCGGACCACCACGCGGCGCGCTCGGCGGCCGTCGCGGCGCGTGCAGTGAAGTCCGCGTTCTGCGCGGAGAACGCGAAGCCGCACGGATGCTCGCCCACGCCATAGCGGCCGTAGGCGGACGCATACGTCACCGCGACCGCACGCCACAGGTCGAAACCCACGCTCAACGCGCCGGCGATCAGCGCCTCGTCGGTCCAGCCGTTCGCTTTCAACTGCGCACGTGCAGACGCGGCCTGCGCCTTCGCATCGGTCCCGGTCACCAGGCCAGCCGCCTTCAACGTGGCGCAACGTGCCGTCCACAGCGGTTCGACCTGTGCGCGCAGCGGCGGCTGCGGCAGCGATTCCGCAGGCAGGTCCAGCAATGCGCACGGCATCAGCAAGGCGGCTTCGGTGGTGTAGTCGTAGAGCGAGCGCGCACCGGGCGCATCGGCCGCCAGGATGTTCGGTTCGCCCGCGACCACCGCATCCAGCCAGCCGCCCTCCTCCTCGCTGGCGCGCAGTACCGCGCCGCCGCCATTGGAGATGCCGACCGCGATGACGCGGGTGTTGTCGAAACGGAACGGCGCCGCGTGCGGAAACGCCTGGTCCAGCGCGGCCAGCGCGAATTCCGCCGCCTGCTTCACGTGCCGGCCCCAGTCCGCCTCCGGATTGTCCTTGGAATGCGCGTGCTTGACCTCGACGCCAGTGGCGCCGACAGGCGCGTCGGGCGTGAAGGCCAGCGTGTCGACGCCGAGTTCGCCGATCGTGCCGTCTTCGCGTGCACCGCGCTGATCGGTCAGGTCGAAGTAGTCCGTGCCCGCGCCCTTGTCTGTATAGGCGACCGCGCAGCCTTTCGGCAGCGCCCACGGTGCAGCGACGGCGATGGCGCCATAGACGCCGCGCGAGCCGGACGCGGCGGTCACGACGACGCAGCGCTTCGTGGCATCGAAGTTGTCCGGCACCTGTACCAGCACGCGGTGCGGCTGCTTCGCGCCGGCGACTGTCGCCAGGGCGGAGTACTCGCGGCCGGGTACGCTGGCCACGCTGCCATAGGCCTGGCCGTAGTTGCCGGTCAACGACAGGTCGGCGATGCCGCGCCAGTTCGCCCAGATCGCGCGGCGACGCAGTTCGGCCGGAGTCGGATTGGCAGGATCGGCGAACGCAGGCGCCGCCATCGCGCGCAGGCCGTCCAGGCCCAGCCCGGCGGTGAGCAGGTCATCGGTACCACGATGGTCGGTGACGCGCTGGGGCTGGTTCATGTGGGCCACCGCTTCGGGCTTGGGCGGCGCGCTGCTGCAGGCGGCGAGTGCCGCACCAAGCAACAGGCCGCAGGAGATGCGCGTCTTCGCGTTCATGCGTGGAAAGCGTCCAGGGTTCCGGTCAGTGCCACGAAACTACCCTCTGCAGGAAGCCCCGTCATCGTACTTTGGTACCACGAACCGCGCGCGCCTGCCTGCTACCCTAGCGACGACACGCAGGAGTCCCCATGCAACCCACCCACACCGTCCTCATCACCGGCGCCGCCAGCGGCATCGGCGCGGGCATCGCCGCGCAGCTGGCCGAAGCCGGCCGCCACGTCATCGTCAGCGACCTCAACCTGGATGCCGCCGAAGCGGTCGCCACGCAGATCCGCAGCGAGGGCGGTTCCGCCGAAGCCGTCGCGCTGGACGTCACCTCGCAGGACAGCATCGACGCCGCGCTGGCAACGATCTCGCGGCCGATCGACGTGCTGGTCAACAACGCTGGCCTGCAGCATGTGTCGCCGCTGGAGGACTTCCCCATCGAGAAGTGGGACTTCCTGGTGCAGGTGATGCTGGTGGGCGTGGCGCGACTGACGCGCGCCGTCCTGCCCGGCATGCGCGAGCGCGGCTTCGGCCGCATCGTCAACATCGGCAGCATCCACGCGCTGGTCGCCAGCCCGTACAAGAGCGCCTACGTGGCCGCCAAGCACGGCCTGGTCGGTTTTTCCAAGGTGCTGGCGCTGGAAACCGCCGACACCGACATCACCATCAACACGGTCTGCCCCAGCTACGTGAAGACGCCGCTGGTGGACAGGCAGATCGCCGACCAGGCGCGCACGCGCGGCATCTCCGAGGCCGACGTGGTCAGCCAGGTCATGCTGAAGCCGATGCCGAAGGGCGTTTTCATCGGCCTGGACGAACTGGCCGGCATCACCGCCTTCCTCACCTCGCCCGCCGCCCGCAACATCACCGGGCAAACGATCGTCGTGGACGGCGGCTGGACCGTGCAGTAAGCCGCCTCGCATGCCCAACCTGCTGATCGCCGACGACCATCCACTGTTCCGGGCCGCCCTGCGCGGCGCGGCGGCGGATGCCGTGGCGCAGCTGTCGGTGCGCGAAGCCGAATCGCTGGACGGCGTCATCGCCACGCTGGAAGCGCACGACGACATCGACCTGGTACTGCTCGACCTGCACATGCCCGGCAACCACGGGCTGGCGGGACTCGCGGCGATCCGCGCGCAGTTCCCGGCGGTCGCAGTGGTCGTGGTTTCCGCCAACGACGATCCACGCGTGGTGCGCCGCGCGCTGGACCATGGTGCGGCCGGCTACCTGCCGAAGAGTTCCGGGCTGGATGAGCTGCGCGACGCCATCCGCAGCGTGCTCGCCTGCGAGCAGTGGTTACCGGCGTCGCTGCGCGGTGCGGTGGCGCGCTCGCAGTCTTCTGCACACGACACCGAACTGGCCGGCCGCCTCGCCAGTCTGTCGCCGCAGCAGTTCCGCGTGCTGACGCTGGTCGCGCAGGGCCTGTTGAACAAGCAGATCGCCGACCGCCTGGACGTGCAGGAGCGCACCGTCAAGGCGCATCTCTCCGCGATCTTCGACCGCCTGGGCGTGCGCAACCGCACCCAGGCCGGCGTGGTGCTGCGCGAACTGGAACTGGCGGATCCGGCAAGGCAGATCGAGTAAGCCGACGCATCGCGTCTGGATACGCAGTGACAATGAATCGTCATCCCGGCGAAGGCCGGGACCCAGCGACTTGCGTCGTTGCGGTGCATGGAAGAGCAAAGGCACTGGGTCCCGGCCTGCGCCGGGATGACGTATATGCGTGAAACATCCGCCATCGCACGACTGCCACAAGCACTGGTCATATTTTCACCACACATCTTGACAGCGTTGTGCCGCAACGGCTGTCGCCGCTTATCCACATGTTCGTCGACAGACCATCCACATGCGGTGTGGACAACACCGGGACCGACCCGTCACATGCTGGTCAAATTTTCGCCACGCATCTTGACAGGCATGCGGCACAAGGCGTCGCGCCGGTTATCCACATGGTTTCCCATGCACTCTCCACATGGCATGTGGACAAACGAATCGCGTGGAACAGGGGGTGACTCATTGTAGGAGCGACGTGAGTCGCGACCGTGGACCCGGCATGCCTTCCGTCAATGGACGATACGGACAAGGAGCAACTATTTCGTGGCCGCTCCGCCCATACAAAGCACAGTGGCCACTCTGCATACCGGTCGCGACTCACGTCGCTCCTACAGAAGCGGCGCGCGCCCCGGCAGTCTCAGATCCGTGAATAATCCCACGACACCATGCGACCGTCGTGGTAAGGCATGACGCCGTGGAAGCCACGCGGGTCGTCGTCGAACACCAGCGGCAGGAAATGGCGGTCGCCGTCCCACAGCGGCAGGTCCATGATCTTTTCCACGGGCACCCATTCCAGCGTGCCCTCCGGATTGGAGTCGAACGGCGTACCGCTGTACGCGGTAATGACGAACACGAAACCCAGCCAGTCCTCGCCATGCTTGCCGAATCCCGGCCAGCTGATCGTGCCGCGCAGCGTCATCTCATCGCAGTCGATGCCGGCCTCCTCGTGGATCTCGCGACGCATGCCCGCCACCACGTCTTCGTCGCGCTCAATCTTGCCGCCCAGGCCGTTGTACTTGCCCAGGTGCTGGTCGTCGGGGCGTGCGTTGCGGTGGATCAGCAAGACCTGCGAGCGGTCTGGCGACAGCACGTAACCGAGCGTGGCGACGATGGGGGTGTAGGGCATGGAGGCGCAGCCGACAGTTGGGGCCTGATTCTACCTGTGAACCATCAGCCGTCGTCCCAGCGAACGCTGGGACCCACTTTGCTTCTTGCGGGTTCGAGCACAGGGCGGAGGATGTGCGGAAAAAAAAAACAACATGGGTCCCAGCGTTCGCTGGGACGACGATGACTGCTACATCGCCCGCGCCGCCAACAACCGGTCCAGTACCGACTTCAGCGCCAGCGGCCGCACCGGCTTGGCCAGCAGCGGCAGGTCGGCATCGCGCACGGCACGACGCACGGCGTCGGTCTGGTCAGCGGTGAGGATCAGGCAGGGGCGCAGGCCATGCGTTGCGCGCAAGCGTCCGGTCAGCGCCACGCCGGTGTCGCCGCCGTCCAGGTGGTAGTCGAAGAGCCAGAGATCGGCGGCCTGCCCCTGCAATTCGCGCTCCGCCTCTGCGCCATCGCGCGCGACGGCGACACGGCATCCCCATCCTTCCAGCACCTGGCGCAGCGCGGACAACGCAACGGGATCGTTGTCCACCGCCAGGACATGGCGACCGGCAAGTCCGGGCTTGCCGAACGATGCCGGCGCGGGTGCGGGCGTGGCCACGCGCACCAGATCGACCGCGAAGACCGCACCGCGTCCGATGCGGCTGCGCAGCGACAGCGGGGCATCGAGCAGTGCCGCGATGCGATCGGCGATCGACAGGCCCAGACCCAGTCCCTGCCCCGGCACATCGTCGCCGCGACGGAATTCCTCGAAGATCCGGCGCTGGTCCACCTCGGCGATGCCCGGACCGGTGTCCCATACCTCCACGCGTACCTGGGCGCCGCGCCGGCGCACGCCCAGCCGCACACCGCCACGCGCCGTATAGCGCACCGCATTGGCGAGGAAGTTCTGCAGGATGCGGCGCAGCAGTTGCGGATCGGTGTGCACCCAGGCATGCGTCGGCACCATGTCGAACGACAGGCCGCGCTCGCGCGCCAGCACGCGGAACTCCGAGGCCAGCGGCTCCAGCACTTCCATCAGCGGCAGGTCGCGCGGCTCCGGCAGCAGGCCGCCCGCTTCCAGCCGCGACATGTCCAGCAGCCCGGTCAGCAGGTCGGTGGTGGAATCCAGCGCGCCGCGCACCTGCAATGCGGTTTCGCGCTGGCGCGTCTCCGGCAGTTGCTGCGACAGCGCATCGGTGAACAGTTGGGCGGCGTGCAACGGCTGCAGCAGATCGTGGCCGATCGCGGTCAGGAAGCGGCTCTTCGCGTCGTTCGCATGCTCGGCCTCGCGCTTGGCGGTTTCCAGCAACGCGGTGCGCTCGACGACGCGCTGCTCCAGCGTTTCATTCGCCTGCTTCAGTGCGCGCTCGGCCTGCCGCGATGCGGTCACGTCGGTATAGGTGGCGACGAAGCCGCCGCCCGGCATCGGATTGCCGCGGATCTCGACGATGCTGCCGTCGGGGAACACGCGCTCGGTCAGGTGCGGCGTGCCGGCGCGCATGAAGGCGAGCCGACGTTCGAGCGCACGATCGTCGTGGCCGCGTTGCGGCATGCGCTGCAGCGCCCAGCGGGTCAGGTCCGCGATCGGCCTGCCCACCTGCAACATGTCGTTGGGGAACCCGAACATCTGTGCATAGCGTCGGTTCCAGGCGACCAGCCGCTGCTCGCGATCGACCACGCTGATGCCCTGGCTCATGTTCTGCAGCGCGGCCTCCAGCACCTGCTGGTTGAAGCGCAGGTCCTGCGACACCTCGCCGACGATGGCGGCCACCGTATCCAGTTCGCCCCGTTCGCGCCGCGCCGCGTCCAGCAGCAGGCGCGCGGAAGCGGAACCCAGCACCGCCGCCAGCTCACGCTCCAGCCGCGCTTCGATTGGCGCGGGCACCGGTCCCTGTCGTGGCGCGTCCGCCAGCAGTTCCTCCACGCGCTCGCGCGGCAGGAAGCGTCGACCGGCATCGCGCAACGTCCTGGCATCGAATCCGCGACTGTCGTCGCGCCGCGGCGCGCTGCCGCGCCAGCCCATCGCCAGCAGCGTGACCACCGTGCCGAGGAACAGGCTGACGCCGACCGCGCGTCCCAGCCGGCTCCAGCCGGTCAGGCCGAAGAAGCCGTCGGGGGACAGGCTGGCGAGGCCGAACGGGCCACTCTGCAACCATGGCGGCGCGACACCGCGCGCATCCATCGCCACCGGCAGCAACAGCAGCCAGACCCACACCGCGAAGCCGGCGACGATGCCGGCGATCACCGCGCGCGGTGGCGTCTGCGGACGCCAGATGGCGAAACCCAGTGCCGGGGCCAGCGTGGCCAGCGCCGAGAACGACACGGCGCCCACGTCGGCCAGCGCGTCGTTGCCGGCCACCAGCCGGCTGTAGGCCCACGCCAGCAGCATCACCGCCACGATGCCGACACGGCGCTGCGCCAGCACGGCACCGCGCAGGTCGCCGCCGGTGCCGCGCAGCCAGCCGCCGCGCAACAAACCCGGCGCCAGCCAGTGGTTGCCGATCATCAGGCTCAGCGTCAGCGTGCTGACGACCACCATGCCGGTGGCCGCGCTGAGTCCACCAAGGAACGCCAGCAACGCCAATCCATGTTGCCCCTGCGACAGCGGCAGCGCCAGCACGTACAGGTCCGACGGCACGGTGTCGCCGAACAGCGCCCCGCCCGCCCGCGCCAGCGGCAACAGCGGCGCCGCCATCAGCACCATGTACAGCGGGAACAGCCAGCGCGCCGTGCGCACGTGGCGTTCGTCGCGGCATTCCACCACGCCTACGTGCACCTGGTGCGGGAGGGTGAACATCGCCAGCACGCCCAGCGCGACCAGCGGCAGGAAGCCGTAGGTGGTGGACGCAGGCGCCGACACGATGGGCACCGCCGGCAGGTCCGGCAATCCGAACCAGACGAACAGGCCCAGCGCCAGCATCGCCGCCAGCTTGAACAGCGACTCGAATGCCATCGCCAGAACCAGCCCGCGGTTGTGTTCCACCGCGCTCGCACGTCGCGTGCCGAACAGCATCGCGAACACCGCCATCGCCAGTGCCACGTACAGCGCGCTGTCCTGCCAGGCCGGCAGTGCATCGTTGCCCGGCGAACGCGTCAGCAGCGCGAAACTCATCGCCACCGCCTTCAGCTGCAGCGCGATGTAGGGGATCAGGCCCAGCGCGGCGACGAGGGTCACCGTCGCGGCCAGCCAGCCGTCCTTGCCCAGGCGCGTTGCGATCAGGTCGGCGAGCGAGGTCGCATTCGACTCGCGCGCCATGCGCACCAGCCGCCCCAGCAGGAACGCGCCGAACACGTACAGCAGGATGGTCCCGACGAAGGTCGGCGGCAGCGGCCAGCCGTAGCGCGCGGCCTGCGTCACCGTGCCGAAGAACGTCCACGAGGTGCAGTACACCGCCAGCGACAGCGCGTAGATGTAGGGCCATTGCATGGCGAACACATGCGGACGGCGCTCGGCGTACAGCGCGGACCCGAACAGCACGCCCAGCCACAGCAGGCCGGCCAGCACCACCATGCCGACGCTCAGCATGCGACACCCCACGTGGCGTGCGCCACGTTGCGGACACGCGTGGACATAAAACCAGCAGCAAAAGCCCGCCCCATCGTAGCGTGCGCTACGCGCACGACCTCCCGATGCCGGAACCCGCGCGAAGACAGCCCCATGACGTCCGACGCCGCATCACGGCCCAAGCCCATGTGAGGCATGAAGAGTTCCGTGGTCGTGCGCGCAGCGCACGCTACGTTGGGGACCCTACCCGTGGACATGAAACCCACGACCAAAGCCCGCCCCATCGTAGCGTGCGCTACGCGCACGACCTCCCGATGCCGGAACCCGCGCGAAGACAGCCCCATGACGTCCGACGCCGCATCACGGCCCAAGCCCATGTGACGCATGAAGGGTTCCGTGGTCGTGCGCGCGGCGCACGCTACGTTGCGGACACGCGTGGACATGAAACCCACGACCAAAGCCCGCCGCACCGTAGCGTGCGCCACGCGCACGACCTCACGATGCCGGAACCCGCGCGTCGATCCCATCACGACGGTCGATGCAGCTCCGCACCCGGACCATGCGAAGCGCACGGCGGATTCTGCGGTCATGCGCATGGCGCACGCGACGAGGCGGGAAGACATGCGCGGGAGCATAACGCAGCAACGGCGGGCTTTCGCCCGCCGTTGCCGTTCCCTCACCGCTTTCCTGCGCGTACTCAGAAGTCGTAGCGCGCGGTCAGGCTGTACTGGCGCGGCGGACCGTAGAAGCCGGTCAGCACGCCGTAGGCGGCGATGTTGTAACCGGTGGTGCGGTACTCCTCGTCGGCCAGGTTGCTGCCCTGCAGCGACAGGCTCCACGCGTCGTTGACCTTCCAGATCACGCCGGCGTTGACCAGGCCGTAGCCGTCCTGCTTGATCAGCGGACTCAGGTCGGTGGTGGGCCACACCTCGGACTGGTAGGAATAGCCCACGCGCGCCGACAGGTTGCCGCCGTTGGCCAGGTCGGTGCGGTACTCCACGTTGATCGCACCTGAGAACTCAGGCGCGTTGGTGAAGTGCTGCGTGGCGGCGATGTTGACGCCGCTGCTGATGAACTCGTCGTACTTCGCGTCCAGCCAGGCCAGGTTGCCGCTGATCAGCCAGTTGGCCGTCGGCAGGAACTGGTATTCGACTTCCACACCGTTGACGGTGCCCTTGCCGGCGTTGGTGAAGTCGCCGAAGAAGCTCTGCGTGTTGTTCGGCAACGTGTACGAGGTGAACACCGACAGCTGGATGTCCTTGTACTGGTTGTGGAACGCGGACAGGTTCAGGAACAGGCGCTGGTCGAACAGCGACATCTTGCTGCCGATTTCGAAGCTGTCGACCGACTCGTCGTCGAATGGCTCGCCCGAACGCGGCACGGCGGTGGTGTTGGCGCGGATGTTGTAGCCACCCGACTTGAAGCCGCGCGATGCCAGGCCGTAGATCATGATGTCCGGGGTCACCTGGTAATCCAGCGAGACCTTCGGCGAAACGTTCTTGAAGTTGACCGTCTTGTCGAAATTGGCCGCGGTACCCCAGGACGTCTCGTATGCCGTACTGGTGTAGAAGCGGTTCAACGCGACGGCGTGCTTGTCCTCATCGGTGTAGCGCGCGCCGACGTCCAGCGTCAGCCGGTCGGTGAGATCAAACGTCCAATCGGCGTACAGCGCGATGCTCTTGGTGTTGACCACGCCCTGGGTGTCGCCGAACAGCGGATTGGTCAGGCCGGTGGCCAGCAGCGGATTCCAGAAATAGTTCAGTACCTGGCCGCCGGCGTCGCCGTTGAACCAGTACAGGCCCATCACGCCGCGGGCGCGACCACCGCCGTCGTAGTTGACCTGGAATTCCTGGCTGACCTGGCTGTCGCTGTAGAACGCGCGCACGTCGACCAGCGGCCGCGGCGTGGTGTCGAAGTCGATGTTGGTCTCGGTGTCCGACTCGCGCTTGGCGGCCACGTACTTGAACGCCCAGCTGTCGTTCGGACGCCAGTTCGCCGTGACCGAGGCACCCTTCATTTCCGTGTCGTTGACGTTCTTCATGCCACTGCGGATGTCGTAGCGGTCATCGATCGGCGGGTAGGCCGGGGCCAGCGGGTTCGGCGCCAGCATCTTCGCGCCGCGCACGCCGGACTGGTCGTCCATGTAGTCGAACGCCACCTGCACATCGAAATCGTCCTGCGAGTACGCGCCCAGCTGCATGCGCATCGCATTGATTTCCTTGTCGCTGACCTCCTGGCCGGTGAACGTGTTGGTGCCGAAGCCGTCGCGGTTCATGCTGGCGACCGACACCCGGCCGCGCAGGCCGCTGTCCTTGCCGCCGATCTCGCCGCCCAGCGCCGCCTTGACGTCCAGCTGGTTGTAATTGCCCACGGTGACCGAGGCGAACCCGGTGGTTTCCTGCGGCAAGCCGCGCGAGATGTACTTGATCGCGCCGCCGATGGTGTTCTTGCCGTACAGCGTGCCCTGCGGGCCGCGCAGCACTTCGATGCGCTCGACGTCGAACACGTCCAGCAGGGCGCCCTGCGGACGGGCGATGTAGACGTCGTCCAGGTAGATGCCCACGCCCGGGTCCACGCCCCACAGCGGATCGGCCTGGCCGACGCCGCGGATGTAGGCGGTCACCGTGCTGGTGGAGCCGCGCGCGGCGTAGATGGTCAGGTTCGGCACCTGCGCGTCGAGGTCGCCGATGTCCTCGATGGCCAGCTTGTCCAGCGTCTCGGCGGTGAACGCGGTGACCGCGACCGGCACGTCCTGCAGCGTCTCCTCGCGCTTGCGCGCAGTGACCTTGACAGCGTCGAGCGTGGTGGCGGTGTTGGCTGGCGGTGCGGCGGCCGGTGCGGCGTCCTGCGCCCATGCCACGGGCATGGACGACAACAGGACACAGCCGATGGCCAGGCTCAGGTGCTTGCGCTTCATGGGTCTCCCCCTCCCGGGTATGACATGGCGGCGGACGGATGCCGCCGATTGAAGCGAACACTAGGGCGCTGGCCGCGCGGACGGCATCGTACCTTCGTACAGTGGGACGGGCACGGCGCCGCTGCCGATACTCGCCGCACTTGCAAGCGGCCGTGGCCGAGGGGTGTGGGATGTCGTTCCTGATCGTGCTGGCCGCGCTGTGCTTCCTGATGTTCGTGGCCTACCGCGGCTACAGCGTCATCCTGTTCGCGCCCATCGCCGCATTGGGCGCCGTGCTGCTGACCGATCCCTCGCTGGTCGCGCCGATGTTCACCGGCCTGTTCATGGACAAGATGGTGGGCTTCCTGAAGCTGTACTTCCCGGTGTTCCTGCTGGGCGCGGTGTTCGGCAAGCTGATCGAGATCTCCGGCTTCTCGAAGGCGATCGTCGCCGGCACCATCAAGGTGGTCGGTGCGCAGCGCGCCATGCTGTCGATCGTGCTGGTGTGCGCGCTGCTGACCTACGGCGGCGTATCGCTGTTCGTGGTGGTGTTCGCGGTCTATCCGTTCGCGGCGGAGCTGTTCCGCCAGAGCAACATCCCCAAGCGGCTGGTGCCGGGCACGATCGCGCTGGGCGCCTTCACCTTCACCATGGATGCGCTGCCGGGCACGCCGCAGATCCAGAACATCATTCCCACGTCGTTCTTCGGCACCACCGGCTGGGCGGCGCCCGTGCTGGGCACGATCGGCGGCGTGTTCATCCTGATCGTCGGCATGACTTACCTGGAATGGCGCCGCCGCGCGGCCGCGCGTAACGGCGAGGGCTATGCCGGCACAGACGAACTGCGCAACGAACCGGAACCCTTCAAGGGCGACCGGCTGGCGCATCCGCTGGTCGCGATCCTCCCGCTGCTGCTGGTGGGCGTGGCCAACTTCCTGTTCACCCGCTGGATCCCCGGTTTCTATGGCGAGAGCCAGTCGTTCGTGCCCGCGGTGATCGGCAATCCGGCACCGGTGGTGCAGGAGGTATCGAAGGTGGCCGCGATCTGGGCCGTGCAGGGCGCGCTGCTGGTCGGCATCGCCTCGGTCATCCTGTTCGCGTGGAAGCCGGTGTTCGCCAGCTTCGCCGAGGGCACGAAGAGCGCCATCGGCGGCGCGCTGCTGGCGTCGATGAACACCGCTTCGGAATACGGCTTCGGCGCGGTCATCGCCGCCCTGCCCGGCTTCCTGGTCGTCGCCAATGCGCTGCAGGCCATCCCGGATCCGCTGGTCAACGAGGCCATCTCGGTCACCGCACTGGCCGGCATCACCGGCTCGGCCTCCGGCGGCATGAGCATCGCGCTGGCGGCGATGGCCGACAGTTTCATCGCCAACGCCAACGCGGCCGGCATTCCGATGGAGGTCCTGCACCGCGTGGCGTCGATGGCTTCCGGCGGCATGGATACGCTGCCCCACAATGGTGCGGTGATCACGCTGCTGGCCGTCACCGGCCTCAGCCACCGGCAGTCCTACAAGGACATCTTCGCCATCACCCTGATCAAGACCACCGCCGTGTTCGTCGTGATCGGCGTGTTCTACGCCACGGGCCTGGTCTGACGCCGCCGATGGGGTGACCGGGCTGTGCGCGCGGTCGCAAACGGCGTACGGTTCTTGGCCAATACTTCCCGCATTCCGGGGACAGCAGGGAAATCCGCATGGCGTACTACACCGTCCCGTGGCGTCGGCTCTTCGCGCGTGGCCCGTGGCGGCGCAAGACCGCCGGCACGCGTGCCCGCCTGGACGCCCGCGTCCCGTCACCACCGCAGGCGGCCGCGCCCAGTCTCGACACCCAGGTCCGCCAGCGGCTGAACCGCCTGTACGGCTGGAAAGGCGGCGAACGCGCCAGTCCGAAGGACACCGCGCCGGCGCCGGAAGCCGTGGTGGAACAGGCCGGCGGTCGCGTGGCGATGGGCCAGTCGAATCCGCGACTGCTGACGATGGCGCGCCCGCCGTTCGCGGTGCAGGCGCTGAACAACCTCGGCTACGGCGCCACCACCGCCACGGTCGCCGAGTTCAATGCGCTCGGCAGCAGCGATCGCCAGCGGTTGGCGAACTACGTGGACTGGCAGCTCAACTGGGACGCGATCGACGACAGCGCCGTCACTAACCGCCTCACTGCCGCCGGCTACACCACGTTGAACAAGTCGCTGACGCAATTGTGGGCCGACCACGTGGTGTCGGACCCCGAGTACGGCATCCGCATCCGGCCGGCCAATGAAGTGCAGCGTGCGGCGTTCGTGCGCGCGGTGTATTCGCGCCGGCAGGTGCGCGAAGTGCTGGTGAATTTCTGGCACGACCACTTCAACGTGCTCGGCAACGACTTCAGCACCGGCCCGGTGTTCGTACACTACGACCGCGACGTGATCCGCGCCAACGCCAAGGGCAACTTCCGCACCATGCTGGAAGCCGTCGCCCAGAGCACGGCGATGCTCTACTACCTGGACAACATCAGCAATTCGCGCTCCGGGCCGAACGAGAACTTCGCCCGCGAGCTGCTGGAGCTGCATACCTTCGGCGCCGAGAACTACCTGGGCTTCATGGATCCGTTCCAGGTGCCGCCCTGCCCCGAGGACCCGGCCTACCCGATCGGCTACACCGACATTGACGTGTACGAGACCTCGGCCGCCTTCACCGGCTGGTCGGCGAAGAACGGCCACTGGCAGTTCCCCGCCGAGAACGACGGCACCTTCGCCTACCGGCAGTCGTGGCACGACGCCGGGCCGAAGTTCCTGCTCGGCATGCTGATCTATCCGGAACAGCCCGCGCTGAAGGACGGCCGCGATGTGCTGGACCGCCTGGCCAGCCATCCGCGCGTGGCCAAGTTCATCTGCAAGAAGCTGATCCGCCGCTTCATCAGCGATACGCCGAAGCAGGCACTGATCGACAGCGCCGCGGCGATCTTCCGCACCAACTGGCGCGCGTCGAACCAGATCGAACTGGTGCTGCGGCACATCCTGAATTCCGATGACTTCATCAACAGCTTCGGCCAGAAGAACCGCCGTCCGTTCGACTGCGCCGTCGCCGCGATGCGCACGCTAGGCGGCGACTGGACGATCCGCCTGGACCACGGCCGCAGCGGCGACTTCATGTGGCTGTACGGCTTCACCGGCCACACGCCGTACAACTGGCCGGCGCCGAACGGGTATCCGGACACGGGACTGGCGTGGTCCGGCTCCAACTCGTACGCGATGACCTGGCGCCTGCTGGGCTGGCTGACCGAGAGCAAGGACGGCGACGTGCCGCTGCATCCGGTCGTGGACACCACCCGCGCCAACGTGCCGGTCGCCAACTGGACGGCGAACACCCTGGTGACATGGTGGTGCACGCGCCTGCTCGGCTACCAGCCGGAAGCCGCGCGCAAGCAGGCGCTGGTCGCGTTCATGGCGCAGAACGGCGATCCGAACACCTACGTCATCACCGACACCAACACGTGGCAGGGCAGCGACCTGAAGCGGCACTACAACCACGAGCGCCTGCGCAGCCTGGTGGCGCTGATCCTGATGACCCCCGAATTCATGAGCCGCTGAGGCCCCGATGACCGACTTCCGAGTAACCCGACGCGAGTTCGTCAAAGGCTGCGGTGCGGCCGCCATCGTCGGCACCGCGGGCGGCAGCCTGATGTTCGCCGATCCCGTCGACGCCGCCGTCAACAGCTACGATACCGTGGTGCACCTGTTCCTGCGCGGCGGACTGGATGGCCTGAACCTGGTGGTGCCGGTCAGCGGCGTGGACCGCGGCTTCTACGAGGAAGCCCGGCCCAGCCTGCAGATCGCCACCAGCGGTACGTACGGCGCCCTGCCGCTGACGCTGTCCGGCGGTGCCGCCACCGGCTTCGGCCTGCATCCGTCGGCCACCGGCCTGCGCGACCTCTGGAACGACGGCAAGATGGCCGTCGTGCACGCCTGCGGCATGGCGACCACGGTCACCCGCAGCCACTTCGACGCGCAGCTCTACATCGATCTCGGCACGCCCGGGAAATACGGCTCGCCGAGCGGCTGGATGACGCGCGCGTGGGAAACACGGCCGAACGGCACCGGCACCCTGCCCGCTCTGGGCGTCAGCGGCACGCAGCCCGCCGGACTGATGGGCGCGGTCGATGCGATGACGATGAACAGCCCGGGGGACTTCTCGCTCAACACCACGGCATGGAGCTGGCAGCGCACGCGCAGCGATTCCCCCAGCGGCCTGCGCGGCGTCAACGAAACCGTGGCCTCGTTGTGGAACGGCCAGACCGGCATGGAAAACGCCGGACGCCGCGCCGATGGCGCCCTGCGCCTGATCGGACAGCAGGGCTACGCCAGCCTGCCGGCCAGCTGGCCGACCGGCAACTTCGCGCAGCAGCTGTGGACCATCGCGCAGAGCATCCGCTTCAACCTGGGCTTGCGCTACGCCACGCTCGACCTGGGCGGCTGGGACACGCACGAGGGCCAGGGCACCGCCGGCAGCGGCTACCACTACTACCAGAACAAGATCAACGAACTGTCCGCCGCGCTGTCGGCGTTCTACGCCGAACTCAACGGCACCGGCGAGATGGCACGGGTGACGGTGATCGTGCAGTCCGAGTTCGGTCGCCGCGTGCGCGCGAACGCGAACGGCGGCACCGACCATGGTTACGGCAATCCGATGCTGGTGCTCGGCGGCCCGGTGAACGGACGCCGCTTCTACGGCACCTGGCCCGGCCTGAATCCGGAAACCCTCTCGCCCACGTTCGGCGACGTGCCGGTGACCACCGACTACCGCCGCGTCATGTCGGAAATCCTGATTCGCCGCATGGGCAATGCCAACCTCAGCCAGGTCTTCCCCGGCTACACCGGCTACGCCCCGCTCGGCATCGTGCAGGGATCGGACATCGCACCGAAGGGGGAAGCAGCCGCGGCGGTCACCGCGACGTCGATTCCCTCGCTGGTGGTTCCGGATGCGTCATCCGCCATGCCATCGACAAGCACATCCGCCGAACGCGCCGTGCCCGACTGGCAGCGCCGCGGCCCGGTGGACCGCATGCTGGTACGACGGGAGCGCTGACACTCCCGCGTTGTCCGTCAACCGGGTGCGGATGATGGACAACGCTGGTTCACGCGTTCCACCAGTTGCGCGTTGGCCCGCGTGACGGCCGCGCCAAGATCCTCGTAGAGTTCGGCTTCGCTGCCCCACCAGTTCACCGATGGTGCCTGTGGCCTCACGATGAACGAGGGCGTGTCGCCGAGCTGCGCCTGCAGGACCACCACCGGCGTATTCACCGCGTGCTGCTGCGCCATGTAAAGGCGCTTCAGGTGAACCGTCAGCCTCAGGCCTCCGGCCTCCGCTCCGGTAGCTGCGCCAGCGGCCACTAGGTGTTCCCGGATCAGATCGGGCGCGCGCTCGAACTGCAGCGCACGCCCGTTGTAGAGACCGGCAGACTCGCCGCCCGGTCGGGCATCCTCCACCTCCACCAGCGTCACCGCGCACGCCAGGCGGATGCGCGGCGCGTCCGCCGCCAGGCGTTGTGCTTGAAGAGGCGTCCGCTCTATCTGGGTCACGCAGCCGGAAGCCAGTCCCGTCAGCGCCAGCAGCAGGACGCGCGGGTATCGCGTCACGCGCCTGCCCCGGCGTCCACCGGCGTTGCCGGAAGTGGCTCGGCGGCGGGCGCGACGTCCGTGCCGGGTGCGGCATCCGTCGCCGGCGCTGCCTGCGTACCGGGCACCGTCGCCTCGTCCGTCACCGCCGCCGATGCAGGCAGGTTTCCGTCGGCTTGCGCCGCCACGGCCGTATCGTTGAGCGCCACCGCCGGCAATGCTCCTGCGCGCACCGGGTAGTAGCCCTGCAATGCCAGGCCCACGTTGAGGCGTGTCCATACCCAGTGGTCGGCGGCCTTCACCTGTTGGCCATTGAACATTTCGCCCTTGAACGGAGTGGACCCGCGCTTCTTCTCCTGGCGCTCGGCGCGGCCAGGCGCAGAGAAGTCGTACGCCATCATCTGGATGGTCTGGTCGATGCCGTGATCGAGCATGGCCGCAAGCTGGTCGCCGCCCAGTGCGATCCAACGCATCGCGTTGTCATCCGGCTTCTGGCCGCCGAGCGATTCCAGCGGGTAGTTGAACTGGTACAGGTGCGACGACACGACGCGGAGCTTTGGTTTGCCGTTCGACTTCGTCTCGCGGTCGATCAACGCCACATGCAGCCTGACCGCAAGATTCTGGAAGCGGCTATCGATCGCGTAACGCGGCGACACGACCAGCACGCCCTGTGTCGGCACGACACTGCAACCGAAGGACAAGCCGGCGATCACCACCATGCCGCCGCCACCGACGGCGGCCGGTGCGTCGCAACTGGTGATCTGCGGCTGGAGCGACAGGCCGTCGGAGGCGATACCGGCACGCAACGCCGCTTCCGCCTTCTGGCTGAAGGGATAGTCGACCAGCAGGTTGCGGAGCTCCACCACGCGTTCTTCCGCGTTGGACACTGCAGCCTTGTCGATCGCCGCGCCGATCAGCGCCCCCAGCAACCCACCTACCGCCGCACCGGTGGCGGCCCCGCTGGCCGGCACTTCGACCGCCAGTTCCTGCTGGCCCAGCACGATGTCCACCGGCAACCGCTCGGCGACGGGCATGGGCAGTGGCGCCGGCTTGGCGGCGTACGCAGACGTGGAGAGTGCGACCAGACTGGCGGCCGCGAACAGCATTCCCTTCATGATTTCCCCCTGGATGATGTGCGCGACGCATTCGCGTCGCGCGATCCAGGCAGGTCGTGTAGCGGCATTACCCCTAACGCCGCGCGCCTTCCTGGACGCGGCGAGTGTCGCCAAACCAGCGCGTTGCGGCAAGCCGCATCGCGGCATGCCGGGCTACGCCGGCAAAGCCAGGGCGCTCACCCCGTGCGCGCGTGCCACGCCTTCAGCAGTTCCGCTTCCTTTTCCCGCGTGATGCCCGCATTGAGCTTGGCCTGGCGCTCGGCCGGCAGGCTGCGGAACCACGCCAACAGGTCCTGCACGGTGGTGGCCAGCGGACGGAACGTCAGGCCGGCGGCGATCGCACGCTGGTTGCTCACCGAACCGTAGCCGGCGTAGTCGCTGTCCTTCGACGGCACCCAGATCGGCAGGCCGACCTGCTGTTCTTCCAGGAACTTGGGCGTCACGTGCGTCAGCGTCATGCCGCCGCCGGTGACGGCCTGGCAGCCGTACAACATCGCATCCATCGACAGCGGGTAATCCGGACCACAGGCGTTGAAGGTGCCTAGGGTCTTCGCTTCGGCCAGGCGGATCATCCACTCGCCCAGGTCGCGGCCGTCGATGATCTGGATGGGATCGCTGCCCTCGCCCGGCACCAGGATCTCGCCGCCCTGCGCCACGCGGTGCGGCCAGTAAGTGAAGCGGTCGGTCTCGTCGCGCGGACCCACGATGTAGCCAGGACGCACGATGGTGACGTTCTTGCCGAACTGCTTGTGCGCCTCGGCTTCGCTCAGCGCCTTCAGCGGGCCGTACAGATTGCCGATGTCGGCGCGCAGGGATTCCTGCGTTTCCGCCATCGCATCCTTGCCCTTGTACTGCGCCAGCGCCGAGGTTTCGGCAATGCCGGGCTTGCTGCCGTCGGCGTAGACCGAGATGGTCGAGATGAAGAGGTAATGGCCGACGTTGCCCTTCAGCACCTTGCCGGCATCGCGCACCCAGAACGGCAGGCTGGTGGGGTTGTCGATGCAGACATCCCATTTGCGCCCCTTCAGTGAGGCCAGGTCGCCGGTGTTGCGATCGCCGTGCAGTTGCTCGACCTCGGCCGGCCATTCCGGCGACGGTCGCTTGCCACGGTTGAACAGGGTGACCTTGTGGCCGCGCTTGAGCGCATAGTCGACCTGGAACGGACCGGTGAAGCCGGTGCCGCCGAGAATCAGGATGTTCAGCGGCTTCGCGGCCTTGCCGACTGGCCTGGCTTCGCTGGAGGCGGTGGCGAACGAAGGCAGCGCGGCGGCGGCGGCCGCCAGTGCGCCCAGCTTGAACAGGTCACGACGGGTGGTCATGCGGTGCTCCCCAGCATCGGTCAGGAAGATGACTAGATAGCACCGGCGCCGGCGCCCGCCCCCTGCCGGAAGTCGTTGTGACTTCCGTGCCCGGCGTATGGACCTTCCCGGAAGGCCTGCCGCCACCTGCCCGGTATATCCCGGGCAGGCCCACCGCATGGATCGGCGGATGCGACGGAGCAGGAAGATCCGCGGCGGCCTGTCCAGCGTCCGTCGGACGTGTCGTTGCAGGCCCGGCGACCGTCCCGGCTCCCGATGTGCGTTGATGCTCTCGGGGGCCAGACCGATGGAGAGACACGATGCCCGCTTCGCAGTCATTGATGACCACCCGCCGCGGCGAGTTCCGCACGCTGTACCGCGCCCTCGCCCGCAAGCCCGCCGCCTTCGCGTCCACGCCCATCGTGTTCTGCGAAGGGGATTCGTGGTTCTCCACGCCGCTGTCGATGAACCTGCTGGACTGGCTGGTCTATCCGACGCCGGAAGACGAGAAAAAAGGCGTGCCGCTGTTCGGCGCCGGCGGCCTGTTCTTCCGCACCGAGGACAGCGGCGATCTGGCCGTCGACATGTTCAACGCCCGCGGCATCCGCGACCTGTCCACGTGGTATCGCGGGTTCGAGTTCGACCTGGTGCTGATCAGCGCCGGCGGCAACGATTTCGTCGACACCTTCCTGCAGAGCACGTTCCGCGGCGCGGCGCCGATGAGTCCGGCGGCCGGCTTCCAGCGCGTGATCGCGACGGGCCGCTACGACGAGGTGCTGGCACGCTACCGCGCCTTCGTCACTGCGTTCCAGGCTATCCGCCCGCATACGCCGATCCTGGCGCATACGTACGACTACCCGCGCGAACTGGGCCGCGCAGCACGGCTGACACTCGGCAACCTGGGTGCAGCCGCGCTGCTGAAGAAAGGCGTGGGTCCATGGATCGGCAACAAGGTCGCGCACGTGCTGCCGCGCATCGAACAGCAGCGCGAGTTCGCACGCCTACTGATCGATGGCTTCGTCGACCGCGTGCTGGTCCCCCTGCGCGACGACCGCACCACCGGCAAGGTCTTCGACTTCGTCGACCTGCGAGGCGTGCTGACGCGCAGCGATCAATGGTTCGACGAGATGCATCCGACCGGCGCGGGATTCGCCGCGCTGGCAACCAAGTTCCGCCAGCAGATGCGGGCGAAGCTGGAGATCAAGTTGGGGTGAGGCGATCCATGGCTTCGCAGGATGGGTGGAGCGAAGCGATATCCATCACGCCATATGACGGGTGAGCGGCGCGCCTTCCTACCGCGAAGCCGGTCCATCTGTCGAGCCGAGTACCTTCCACGAAGAGGATGGGTATCGCTTCGCTCAACCAATCTTACGGGCTTAACGCGCTAGTGCCACGTGTCTTCCAGATACCGCGGCTTGCACGCGAGATAGCCGCCGATCACCAGCACCAGGATGCAGGCGCCGAGGAATGCCATCGGCAGCGCCCAGCCGTGCGTGTGTTCGTGCAACAGGCCGAAGGCGAGCGGGCCTGCGCACGAAAGCGAATAGCCCACGCCCTGCATGAAGCCTGACAGCGATGCCGAGCCTTCCGGCGTGCGCGTGCGCAGGTTGATCATCGTCAGCGACAGGGGGAACGTGCTGGGCCCCAGGCCGAGCAGCGCGACCCACAGCGCAGGCGCCGCCATCGGCGCGATCAACAGGCCGGCGAACGCGGCGGCGTAGAAACCCGCGCAGACCACCACCACGATGAAGGGATTGCGCATGCGCACCGCGATCTGCGGCATGGTCAGCGACGCCACCAGTCCCAGCGCGGAGAACAGCGCCACCATCGTGCCGCCGAGCGCGGGCGTTCCGCCGGCCTCGACCAGCAGCTTGGGCAGCCAGGTGAACATCGAGTACGTCACCAGCGAGGTCATGCCGAACATCAGCGCCATGCCCCACGCCACCGGAGAGCGCCATGCGCGGCCCGTCGGACGCGGTGCAGCCAGTTCCGGCGCCTCGTCGTCAACGGTGACTGCCGCATCGTGCACCCGCGCCAGCGTGCTCTTGTGTGCACGCTCCTGCCACAGCAGGAGGCACCAAGGCACGGCCGACGCCGCGGCGAACACCGCCCACAGGCCCAGCGAGATCCGCCAGCCGGCGGCTTCCATCACCGGCACCGCGACCAGCGCCGGCAGGATGGTGCCGGCTTGCAGCACGGTGATGTACAGCGTGCTGACCGTGCCGACGCGATCGGCGAAGTACCGCTTCACCAACGGCGGCAGCACGATGTTGCCGATGCCCATGCCGGCCAGCGCGGTCAGCGAGGCCGCCATCAATGCGGTCGTATCGCCCGCCGCACTGCGCAGCAGCAGGCCGAGCATCGCCAGCAACATGGCCAGCAGCGCCGTCCGCTCCAGGCCGGTGCGGTGCGCCAGCGACGGCGTCGCCACGCCGAACAGCGCGAACGCTGCCGTCGGCAGCATGCCGAATACCCCCGTCATGGTCGCGCCGAAACCGAACGTGTCGCCCAGCGTGCCGAGCAGCGGCGTTAGCGAGGTCACCGCCGTGCGCAGGTTGAACGCGGACAGCACGATGCCGAGCAGTACGAGTCCGCGGCCGGACCAGAGCGAAGCAGGTGCGGCGGGGGGTGTAGTCATTGAATCCATGGTGCCCATTATCGTCGACCGAATGATCGTGATCGGCACGCGCACGCAGACGCTGTGTCCCGCCCGACCGGCGAAGGCACGCATGCCGCACGCCTTGACGACAACGCCCGCGTAGCGTGCGCCGTGCGCACGACCTCATGATGCCGACCCATCGCGACGCGGGATGCGCTACCGCGTGATCGCGTGAACCTTCTCTCCGCCTGCGGGGAGAGGGAACGTGTAGCCTGCGCCGCGCGCACGACCTCAAGAAGCCTGACACCTGGCGATAGACAAAGAAAAAGCGGGCCGAAGCCCGCTTTTCCGTAACACGTCGCGATGTCGTGCGGCTTACTCGGCCGACACGCCCTCGCCTTCTTCCACGGCCTTGATCGACAGGCGGATGCGGCCCTGCTTGTCGACTTCCAGCACCTTGACCTTGACCACGTCGCCTTCCTTCAGCGCGTCGCTGACCTTCTCGACACGGTCGTTGGAGATCTGCGACACGTGCACCAGGCCGTCCTTGCCCGGCAGGATGGTGACGAACGCACCGAAGTCCATGATCTTGGCGACCTTGCCTTCGTAGATGCGGCCCGGCTCGACGTCGGACGTGATCTGCTCGATGCGGGCCTTGGCGGCCTGGCCGGCGGCGCCGTTCACCGAGGCGATGGTGATGGTGCCGTCGTCCTGGATGTCGATCTGCGTGCCGGTTTCCTTGGTGATCGCCTGGATCACCGAACCGCCCTTGCCGATCACTTCGCGGATCTTGTCGGGGTGGATCTTGATGGTGATCAGGCGCGGCGCGAACTCGCTCAGCTCCTGGCGCGGTGCGGACATCGCGTGGGCCATTTCGCCCAGGATGTGCAGTCGGCCGGCCTTCGCCTGCGTCAGCGCCTGCTTCATGATCTCTTCGGTGATGCCTTCGATCTTGATGTCCATCTGCAGCGCGGACACGCCGTTGGCGGTACCGGCGACCTTGAAGTCCATGTCGCCCAGGTGGTCTTCGTCACCCAGGATGTCGCTCAGCACGACGAAGTCGTCGCCTTCCTTCACCAGGCCCATCGCGATGCCGGCGACCGGCGCCTTGATCGGCACGCCGGCATCCATCAGCGCCAGCGAACTGCCGCAGACCGAGGCCATCGAGGACGAACCGTTCGACTCGGTGATTTCCGAGACCACGCGGATCGTGTACGGGAAGGCTTCCATCGTCGGCATCACGGCGAGCACGCCGCGCTTGGCGAGGCGGCCGTGGCCGATCTCGCGACGCTTCGGACCCATCATGCGGCCGGCTTCGCCCACCGAGAACGGGGGGAAGTTGTAGTGGAACAGGAAGTGGTCCTTCCACTCGCCGCCGACGGCGTCGATCACCTGGCCGTCGCGGGCGGTGCCGAGGGTGACGGCGACGATCGCCTGCGTCTCACCACGGGTGAACAGCGAGGAGCCGTGCACGCGCGGCAGCACGCTGACCTTGGAGGAGATGGGACGCACCTGGTCCAGCGCACGGCCGTCGATGCGGACCTTGGTCTTCAGGACCGAGGCGCGCATGGTCTGGTATTCCTGCTCGCTGAACTCCTTCGACAGGTCGCCCGTGCTCCACGCATTGGTTTCCGCCTGCGGAGCCAGCGTACCGATGATGGCCTTCTTCAGGCTGGAGATGGTGTCGCGGCGCTCGATCTTGTCGCGCACCTGGAACGCACCGGCCAGGCTGTCGCCCACGGCGTGGCGCAGGGCGGCGATCAGGCCTTCGTTCTTGGCCGGCGGCTGCCAGTCCCACTTCGGCTTGCCCGCTTCGGCGACCAGTTCGTTGATCACGGCGATGACCTTCTGCATCTCGCGGTGGCCGAACATCACGGCGCCCAGCATCACCTCTTCCGACAGCTCGGCGGCTTCGGATTCGACCATCAGCACGGCGTTGGCGGTACCGGCGACGACGAGCTCCAGCTTGGAGTCCTTCAGTTCGCTGACGGTCGGGTTCAACACGTATTCGCCGTTGACGTAGCCGACCTTGGCGGCACCGATCGGGCCGTTGAACGGCGCGCCGGTCAGGGCGACGGCGGCGGAGGCGCCGATCAGCGCCGGGATGTCGCCGTCGATGTCCGGGTTCAGCGACATCACCGTGGCGATGACCTGCACTTCATTGCGGAACTCTTCCGGGAATAGCGGACGCAGCGGGCGATCGATCAGGCGGGAGATCAGCGTCTCCTTCTCGGTCGCGCGGCCTTCGCGCTTGAAGAAGCCACCCGGGATGCGGCCGCCGGCGTAGAACTTCTCCTGGTAGTCGACCGTCAGGGGGAAGAAGTCCTGGCCTTCGCGGGCCGACTTCGCCGCCACGGCGGTGACCAGCAGCACGGTGTCGTCGAACTTGACGACGACGGCGCCACCGGCCTGGCGGGCGACTTCGCCGGTTTCCAGGGTGACCTGGTGCTTGCCGTACTGGAAGGTTTTGGTGATTTTTGCCACGGGGGTTTCCTTGGGATGCCTTGTGCGGGTTGGACCTCACACGACCCTTGTCGCGTGCGGCTGGCCGGATGCGTCCGGCCGGTGGTACTGAACGGGGCGGGCCCGGTGCGGCCAGCGGATGCAGCGCATTCCGTTCCCTGAAATGCAAACCGCGGCGCATCTCTGCGCCGCGGTCGGGGGTATATCAGCGACGCAGACCGAGCTTTTCGATCAGGGTCTTGTAGCGCTCGTTGTCTTTCTTCTTGAGGTAGTCAAGCAGGCTGCGGCGGCGGTTGACCAGCTGCAGCAGACCACGGCGGCTGTGGTGATCCTTCTTGTGGGTCTTGAAGTGGCCGCTGAGGTGCTCGATGCGAGCGGTGATCAGGGCGACCTGCACTTCCGGGGAGCCGGTGTCGTTGGTGCCACGGGCGTTGTCGGCAATGACTTTCTGGGTATCGATGGACATGGTGTTCTCGGTTGATGCGTGGCCTGCAGGAACGCGGGCTGTCCTCCGCGCGCACCGCCTGGCTCGCCATTGATGAAGCTGGGGAAATAACGGACGTGCCGGTACAAAACCGGCGGCGTAGTGTAGCCGCCGGGTCCTTGTGAAACAAGGTTTTATTGTTCCTTGCCCGCCTTCGTGGCGGTACCGGCGACCGCCCAGGCGAACAGGCGCTGTGGCGACAGCGTGCCATCGGCGGACACCGAACCCAGCCCGATCACGCGTCCCTCCGGCCCATGAACGGCGACCGGACCCTCGCTGGGAGGATGTCCAGGCAGCCGTTGGCCCTGGGCCAGCCGGCGCACGCCGGTGGCATCGACATCCACGCGCGGAAAGCCGGTCAGGCCGGCGTCGATGGGCAGCAGGCAAGCCTGGAGGGCCGCTTCGCCACCCTGTTCAGCCAATGCCTGCAGCGCCTGCAGGGTGTACATCCGGGGCTGCCTGAACGGATCGACCCAGAGGCGTCGCAAGGCCCCGACATGCGCGCCGCATCCCAGGGCCTCGCCCAGGTCACGGACAAGACTGCGCACGTAGGTGCCGGAGCCGCATTCCACCCGCAGCGACAGGCGATCGGGAGCCATCTCCAGGATCTCGATGCCATGCACCTCGACGTCGCGCTCGGGCGCGTCGATGGCATCACCGCGGCGCGCCTTCGTATAGAGCGGTTCCCCGCCCTGCTTGAGCGCCGAATAGATCGGGGCCCGCTGGCGGATACGGCCCTTCAGCGGCGCCAGCGCGGCCTCGAGCGTGGCGACGTCCAGCGATGGCACCGGGCGTTCGCGCAGCGGCGCGCCCTCGGCATCGTCGGTGTCGGTGGTGGTGCCCAGCACGGCCACCGTGTCATACGCCTTGCGGGAACCCAGCAGCAGGCCGGCGATCTTGGTGGCTTCGCCGAAGCAGAGCGGCAGCAGGCCGGTCGCGAGTGGATCGAGGCTGCCGGTGTGCCCGCCCTTCTCCGCGCGGAACAGGCGCCGCGCGACCTGCAGGGCGCCGTTCGAACTCATGCCCTGCGGCTTGTCCAGCAGCAGCAGGCCATCCAGCGGACGGAATTTGAGCTTCGGCAGCGACATCGGGCGGCGCGCTTTCCTGGGTGGGAGCGGGCGTCATGCCCCGCATGGGTTCATGCCCGCGATGCTGTCGCACCAACGCCCCACGGCGTGCACGTCAACGCTTTACGCGTTGTCGTCGTCGGCCGGTGGCGGCGGCAGGTCGCGCAGCAGGTTCTCGATGCGTTCGCCGCGGTCGACGGAGTCGTCGTAGTGGAAGTGCAGTTCGGGCACGTGGCGCATCTTCACGCGACGCGCCAGCTCCATGCGCAGCCCCCAGGCCAGTTCCTTCAGGCCCTTCACGGCTTCGACGGAACGGTCCGGCAACAGCGCGGTGACGAAGACCTTGGCATGCGCCATGTCGCGGGTCACTTCGACGTCGGACACGCTGACCGACGGCAGGCCGTGCTCACGCACGGCCTCGTGCACCAGCGTACCCAGCTCGCGACGGAGCTGGGCGGACACGCGGTCGGTGCGGTGGAACGACTTGGTGGGCACGTGATTAGTGATTCGCTATTCGTGATTCGTAGAAAACGGGGCCGGGACTGGGAGGACTCGTGATCCGCTGTTGCGAATCACGAATCACCACTCCCGAATCACGCGAACCCTTACAGGGTTCGCTGGACTTCGATGCGCTCGAAGCACTCGATCTGGTCGCCGGGCTTGACGTCGTTGTAAGCCTTCACGCCGATGCCGCATTCGGTGCCGTTGCGCACTTCGTCGACGTTTTCCTTGAAGCGGCGCAGCGATTCCAGTTCGCCCTCGAACACCACGGTGTTGTCGCGCAGCACGCGGATCGGCTTGTTCCGCTTGACCGTGCCTTCGACCACCATGCAGCCCGCGACCGCGCCGAACTTGGAGCTGCGGAACACGTCGCGCACTTCGGCGATACCGATGATCTCTTCGCGGATCTCCACGCCCAGCAGGCCGGACGCCACCTGCTTCACCTGGTCGATCACGTCGTAGATGATCGAGAAGTAGCGCATGTCCACGCCATTGGCTTCGACGATGCGGCGTGCCGACGCATCGGCGCGCACATTGAAGCCGATGACCGTGGCCTTGGAGGTGACCGCGGAGTTGGCGTCGGATTCGGTGATGCCACCCACGCCGGAACTGATGATGTTGATGCGGATGGATTCGTTGGACAACGCGGTCAGCGAATGGCGCAGCGCCTCCACCGAACCCTGCACGTCGGCCTTGATGATCAGGTTGAGGCTGAGCTGGCCTTCGCCCTTGCCCAGCTGCGCCATGATGTCTTCCATGCGGCTGCCGGCGGACTGCACCAGGCGCGATTCGCGGCGCTTGGTATCGCGTTGCTGGGCCACGTCCTTGGCCAGGCGCTCGTCCGCGACCACTACGAAATCGTCACCGGCCTCGGGCACGCCGGACAGGCCGAGCACCTGTACGGGGATCGACGGGCCGGCCGAGTCCGGCTGCTTGCCGGTCTCGTCGAACAGGGCGCGGACGCGGCCGTACTGCACGCCGCACACCAGGTAGTCGCCCTTCTTCAGCTGGCCCTGCTGGACCAGCACCGTGGCGACCGGGCCACGGCCCTTGTCCAGCGAGGACTCGATGACGGTGCCGCTGGCGCGGCCATCGGCCACTGCCTTCAGCTCCAGCACTTCGGCCTGCAGCGAGATGGCGTCCAGCAGCGCGTCGATGCCCTGCCCGGTCTTGGCCGAGACTTCGATGAACTGCGTGTCGCCACCGAACTCCTCTGCGACCACGTTGTGCGCCAGCAGCTCGTTCTTGACGCGCAGCGGGTCGGCGCCGGACTTGTCGATCTTGTTGACCGCGACGATCAGCTGCACGCCGGCCGCCTTGGCCTGCTGCACCGACTCCACGGTCTGCGGCATGACGCCATCGTCTGCCGCCACCACCAGCACCACGATGTCGGTCAGCTTGGCGCCACGGGCGCGCATGGCGGTGAACGCCGCGTGGCCCGGGGTGTCCAGGAAGCTGATGACGCCCTTGCCGGTTTCGACGTGATAGGCACCGATGTGCTGGGTGATGCCGCCGGCTTCGCCGGTGGCGATCTTGGTACGACGGATGTAGTCCAGCAGCGAGGTCTTGCCGTGGTCGACATGGCCCATGATGGTGACCACCGGCGGACGCGCGACCTTGTCGCCCTGGTGCTCTTCCGAATGCGCCAGCAGTTCGTTCTCGACGTCGTTGGCGTCGGCACGCACGGCCTTGTGGCCGAGCTCTTCGGTGATCAGCGCAGCGGTGTCGTGATCGATGGACTGGGTGATGGTGGCCATCACGCCCATCTTGAACAGCGCCTTCACCACGTCGCCGCCCTTCAGCGCGAGCTTCTGCGCCAGATCGGCCACGGTGATCGTTTCGCCGATCGCCACTTCGCGCACGATCGGCGCGGTCGGACGCTCGAAGCCATGCGCACCACCGCCACCGCGGCTCTGCTCATGGCGACGCGGCGGCTTGGGCTTGCCACGCGACGCGCCGCGACGGGCGCGGTCGGCGGCGGACAGGTGCAACTGGCCGGCGAAGCGGCTGGTGTTGTCGTCGTCTTCGACGCCGGCCACCATCGCGTGCGAGCCGCGGGTCTTGTGCTTGGCGGCGGCCGCATTGTTGCGGTCGTCGGTGCGCGGCGGATCCTTGCGCACGACCAGCTTGGGCACGTGGTGGCCCTGCGTGGCCGGCTTCGCGGGACGTGCGGTCTCGTCGCCATCGACGGCCACGGCACCGGCGGCCAGGGCGGCGGCTTCGGCATCGGCCTGCGCACGCGCGGCTTCGGCTTCGGCGCGGACAGCGGCCTCTTCCTGGCGGCGACGCTCGAGTTCCTCGGCGCGCTTGGCGTCTTCCTGTGCCAGGCGCTGCTGTTCGTCCAGGTTGCGCTGGCGCGACTCTTCCAGCTTGCGCAGGATCTCGGCGCGTTCCGGATCGGCTTCGTTCTGCCAGTTGGTGCTGACGGACTCGGCATCGGTCGGCTTGGTGTAGGTGCGCTTCTGGCGCACTTCCACGTTCACCGTGGTCTTGCTGCGGCCGGCCGCGACGGTGACTTCCTGCACCTTGCGGCGGTTCAACGTGATCTTCTTGGGCGCAGCCTCATCCACTGCGGCATCGCTCTTGCCGTGCGAGCGCTTGAGGAAGCCGAGCAGCTTCACTTTTTCCATGCTGGTCACGACCTGGTCTGGACCGCTGAAGCTCATGCCGGCTTCGGACAGTTGCTCCAGGAGTTTTTCGACCGGCGTGTTGACCAGTTCAGCGAGCTTGCGGATGGTGGTTTGCTGCGACATTCGGATCCTAGGTTGGGTTTCGCGCCCCCCCGGTGGCGGTGGGGCAACCCTGTTCAAGAGGGGGAATTCTAAGCCCTGCGGGTGCCAGGGCGGTGTTCATGGGTGGCTCATGCGCCGGGTTCCATGCGGGCCCGGACGGCGGTCACTCGCCGCGCTCCAGGCGGGCGATTTCCTCGGCGCGGGCGGCCAGGATGAGCGCCGCAGCGCGGCCCTCGTCCAGCCCCTCGATACCGAATTCGACCACCTCGTCGGCGGCCAGGTCGGACAGGTCCTCGCTGGTGCGGACGCCATGCGAGGCCAGCGCGAACGCGGTCTCCTCGTCCATGCCCTCCAGCGCCAGCAGGTCGTCGGCCGGGTGGTCGCCTTCCAGACCCTCCTCCTCGGCCAGTGCCTCGTTCAGCAGGGCGTCGCGGGCACGCGAACGCAGCTCCTCGACGATGTCCTCGTCGAAGCCTTCGACCGCCAGCAGTTCGCCGACCGGCACGTAGGCGATTTCCTCGACCGTGCTGAAGCCCTCGGCGACCAGGATGGCAGCGATTTCCTCGTCCACTTCCAGCTTGTCCATGAACAGCTGCCGGGCGACGACCTGCTCGGCCTCGCTCTTGGCCTGCACCTGGTCGGCGGTCATGACGTTGAGCTGCCAACCGGTCAGGCGACTCGCCAGGCGCACGTTCTGGCCGCCCTTGCCAATCGCCTGCGCCAGGCGGTCTTCCGCCACGGCCAGGTCCATCGAGTGCTTCTCTTCATCGACGATGATCGACTGCACTTCGGCCGGCGCCATCGCATTGATGACGAAGGTGGCCGGGTTGTCGTTCCACAGCACGATGTCCACGCGCTCGCCGTTGAGTTCGTTGCTCACGGCCTGCACGCGCGAACCACGCATGCCGATGCAGGCGCCGATGGGATCGGTGCGGGTGTCGTGCGCCAGCACGGCGATCTTGGCGCGGTCGCCCGGGTCGCGTGCGCAGGCCTTGATCTCGACCAGACCCTGGCCCACTTCCGGCACTTCCAGCTTGAACAGCTCGATCATGAATTCCGGCGCGGCGCGGCTGATGAACAGCTGCGGGCCGCGCGGTTCGTAGCGCACGTCGAACAGGTAGCCGCGGACGCGGTCGCCGGCGCGCAGCACGTCGCGCGGGATGCCCTTGTCCTTCGGGATGAAGGCTTCGGCGTTGCCGCCCAGGTCCACGTAGATGTTGCCGCGCTCGGCGCGCTTGACCACGCCGGTGACCAGTTCGCCCACGCGGTCCTTCCAGGCGTCGACCACCTGTGCGCGCTCGGCCTCGCGGACGCGCTGCACGATGACCTGCTTGGCGGCCTGCGCGGCGATGCGGCCGAAGTCGGGGTTCTCGATCTTCTCTTCGATCCAGTCGCCCACTTCGGCGCCTTCGGCTTCGTCCTCGGCGTCCATCAGGCGGATCTGGCGATCCGGCGACTCCATCACGACGTCGTCGGCCACCACTTCCCAGCGGCGGAACGTCTCGTACGCGCCATCCTTGTGGTCGATGGTGACGCGCACCTGCACGTCCTGGTCGAGGTAGCGCTTCTTGGCGGCGGACGCCAGCGCGGCCTCGATGGCTTCGAAGATGACTTCGCGCGGCACGCCCTTCTCGTTGGCCACCGCATCCACGACCAGCAACAGTTCCTTACTCATTGATCACTCCGCGCGCGGCTTGCGGGCCGCCGGTTGGTTGGGTTTTTTCTTGGTTTTTCCGGCAGGCGCGCGCTTGGCGTCTGCCGGCTTCTTGGCGCCGGCCTTGCGGCCGCCACCGGGTTTCTCGGGTGCCAGGCCCAGCGCGGCCCAGTCGGGGACCAGTCGTCCCTTGTCGATGTTGTCGAACGCCACCGTCATCTCGGCGTCGTCCACGGTGAAGACGATGTTCTCGCCCTCGATACGGCTGATCGTGCCCTGCAGGCGACGACGGCGGTCCTGCGGCAGCTTCAGCACGACCTTCGCCGACTCGCCGACGAAGCGCGCGTAGTGCGCCAGCTGGAACAGCGGACGGTCCACGCCGGGCGAGGAGACTTCCAGCGTGTAATTGCCGGTGATCGGATCCTCGACGTCCAGCTGCGCCGACACTTCGCGGCTCACGGCTTCACAATCTTCGATGTTGACGTGGCGCGTCGCACGCTCGGCTTCCTGCACATCGATGTACAGGCGCACCGTGGCGCCGCCCGGCGCGGGCAGGTATTCGATGCCGAGCAGTTCCACGCCCAGTGCCTGGACGGTCGGTGCCAGCAGGTTGGCGATGTCGTTGGCCTTGTCGCTCACGGATTCGCTGCCGATGTTCGTGGTATTCGTGACGCTGAAACAGACAAGGGGCCCGATGGGCCCCTTGTCCGATACGCTGGATGTCGGTGCAACGACGGGAACATGCGTCGTTGCGTGCCCAGGTTTTTCGTCGGCCGCCGTATTCGGCGACCTCGGTCAAACATGGTAGCGGGGGCAGGATTTGAACCTGCGACCTTCGGGTTATGAGCCCGACGAGCTGCCAGACTGCTCCACCCCGCAGCAGAAGCGAAATTATGATGAATACGCTGGTGCATTGCAAGCCTTGTCATGCACCAAGTTGAAACATCGCGTTCATCACGCGTGCCGGCGATGCCTGCAGGCGGGATACCTCATTCAAACCGGGAGCCGACCTCAGCCGGCGAAGGCCAGCCTGCACCACGCCATGATCGGGTTCCAGGCCACGCCCAGCGCCAGCAATGCGAGCGCGTTCACGCCGAACACCAGCGGCACCACGCGGTCCGCGCGCGGCGGCGGGATCTCGCCGACCGGCTCGTCGAAGTACATCACCTTGATCACGCGCAGGTAGTAGAAGGCACCGATCACCGCGCACAGCACGCCGACGATGGCCAGCCACAGGAAACCGCCATTGACGGCCGCACCCAGTACGACCAGCTTCGCCCAGAAGCCCAGGAACGGCGGTACGCCGGCCAGCGACGCCATCACGCACAGCACCAGACCGGCCTGCCACGGGTTGCGCGCGTTCAGGCCCTTGAAGTCGTCGATCCGGTCGGCCTCGAATCCCTGCCGGGACAGCACGATGATCGCGCCGAACGCCGCCGCCGACATGATGGCGTAGCTGATCGCATAGAACAGGGCTGCCGAATAACCCGTTTCGCCGCCGCCAGCGAAGCCGACCAGCAGGAAGCCGACATGCGATACGGTCGAGTAGGCCAGCATGCGCTTGAGGTTGGTCTGCGCGATGGCGATGACGTTGCCGATCACCAGCGACGCGGCCGCGAGTCCGGCCAGCAGCCACTGCCACTGCTCGGCCGCCGGGCCGACACCGTCCTGCAGCAGGCGGAACGCCATGCCGAACGCGGCCAGCTTCGGCGCCGCGCTGATGAACAGCGTCACCGGCGTCGGGGCACCGTGGTAGACGTCGGGCAGCCACATGTGGAATGGCGCCGCGCCCAGCTTGAAGGCCACGCCAGCGACCATGAACACCACGCCGGTCAACAGCAGCATGCGCTGGTCGCCGCCACCGCCAAGCGCATTGCCCGTGGCATCGAAGATCGCCGGCAGGTGCAGCGAACCGGTCGCACCATAGACCAGCGACATGCCGTACAGCAGCAGGCCCGACGCCAACGAGCCCAGCACGATGTACTTCATCGCCGCCTCGGCCGACAGGCCATCGTCGCGGTTCAGCGCGACCAGCGCGTAGGAACACAGCGCCAGCAGTTCCAGGCCCAGGTACACCATCACCAGGCTGCCGGCGGACACCATCATCATCATGCCGGCGGTGGCGAACATCACCAGCACCGGTGCTTCGCCCGGATACAGATTGCGCTCGCGCAGGTAGGGCCAGCCGTAGACCAGCGACAGCGCGCTGACCGCGACGATCACCACCTTGCTGACATCGGCCAGCGTATCGCGCACGAACATGCCGCTGAACGCACTGCCCTGCCCGCCCACGCCCGTGGCCAGCATCCACACCACGGCGGCCATGACGACGAGCGCCAGGGCATGCGTGATGATGCGGCGGGAGTTGTCGAGGAACAGGTCCAGCATCAGCAGCGCGAACGCGCCGCCGATCAGGGTCAGCTCGGGCAGCAGCGGCTGCAGGTCGGCGGCGGAGATGGGCATCGGCGTCGTCATGGTTCTTCCTTACAGCTTGCTGTTGGCGAGCTGCATCGCCAGTTGCGCGATCGACGGTTCCATCAGGTCGGTCAGCGGCTTGGGATACACGCCCAGCGCCAGCACGCAGACGGCGAAGCCGCCGAGCACGAGCGACTCGCGCAGGGACACGTCCTTCAGTTCGGCCACGTGCGCGTTCGCCACGTCGCCGAGGATCACGCGCTTGACCAGCCACAGCGTGTAGGCGGCACCTATCACCAGCGTGGTCGCGGCGAAGAACGCGATGAGCGGATGCTGCTGGAAGCTGGCCAGGATCACCATGAACTCGCCGACGAAACCGCTGGTGCCCGGCAGGCCCGAATTGGCCATGCCGAACAGGATGAAGAACGCACCGAACCACGGCATCGTGTTGATGACGCCACCGTAGTCCTTGATCATTCGGGTGTGCATGCGGTCGTACAGCACGCCGACGCAGGTGAACATCGCGCCGGAAATGAAACCGTGGCTGATCATCTGCACCATCGCACCCTGCAGGCCGAGCCGCGCACCGTCCAGGTTGCCGTAATCGCGCACCAGGCTGAAGGCGATGAAGATGCCGAGGGTGACGAAGCCCATGTGCGAGACCGACGAGTAGGCGATCAGCTTCTTCATGTCGTCCTGCACCAGTGCCACCAGGCCCACGTAGACCACGGCGATCAGCGACAGCACGATGACGAACATGGCCCATTCGTGGCCTGCATCCGGCACGATCGGCAGGCTGAAGCGCAGCAGGCCGTAGCCGCCGATCTTCAGCGCGATCGCCGCCAGGATCACCGAACCGGCCGTGGGCGCCTCGACGTGCGCATCCGGCAGCCAGGTATGCACCGGGAACATCGGGATCTTCACGGCGAAGGCGATCAGGAAGGCGAAGAACAGCCACGTCTGCTCTTTCGCATCCAGCGGCATCGCGTAAAGGTCCGCCAACTGGAAGCTGCCGCCCTTGATGTACAGGTACACCAGGCCGACCAGCATCAGCACCGAGCCGAGGAACGTGTACAGGAAGAACTTCAGCGAGGCATAGATGCGACGCGGGCCGCCCCAGACACCGATGATCAGGAACATCGGGATCAGCATCGCCTCGAAGAACACGTAGAACAGCATCGCGTCGCTGGCCGCGAAGATGCCGTTGGTCAGGCCTTCGAGGATCAGGAACGCGGCCACGTACTGGGCGACGCGCTTGTTCACCGAACCCCACGCACCCGCCAGCGTCAGCACGGTGATCAGCGTATTGAGCAGCAGCAGCGCCACCGCGATGCCGTCGGCACCGAGGTTGTAATGGATATCGAAGCTCGGGATCCACGCGTGGCGCTCGACGAACTGCAGGCCCGGATCGGCGTAGTTGAACCAGGTCAGCAGGCCGACGCTGAAGACGAAGGTCAGCACCGCGACCGCCAGGCCCAGCCAGCGGGCGACGTCCGCGCGGGCGTTCCCCACGGCGAGCACCAGCGCACCGCCCAGGATGGGCAGCCAGATCAGAACACTAAGCAGGGGCCAGTTCGACACGTTGTGTTATCCGTTGAGTTCTTCGCCAGGACGCTCTGGGAGGAGCGACGCCAGGTCGTTACTGCCAAAACTTGATGACGACGCCCAGCAGCAGGATCAAGCCGATGATCATCGCGAATGCGTAGTGGTACAGGTAGCCGGACTGGGTCTTGCGCAACAGTTGCGCGCCCAGGTCGACCAGTTTCGCCGTGCCATTCACGGCCGCGCCATCGATCACGTAGGTATCGAAGGCGCGCGAAGCCTTGCCGAGCTTCACGCCGCCGCCGGCGAACCCGTTGATCCACAGATGGTCGGCCCAGTACTTCTTGTCCAGGATGTTGGTCAGGAAGGCACCGACGGTGCTGCGACGCATCTTGCCCGGCAGCTCCGGCTTGAACAGGTAGAGGAAGGTCGCCAGCAGGAAGCCGCCCAGTGCCAGCCAGAACGGTGACATCTGCATGCCGTGGATCGCATACCGCACCGGCCCGTGCCAGAACTCGTCCTTCAGCGCCATCACTGTGTCACGGGGCGACAGCGCGACGCTCGGATCGATGCGCAGGAAGTCGATCGCACCCAGGAAGAACGGCGTCACTTCATGGTGGCCGCTCCAGTCGGTACCGAACAGCATCGGCCCGATGGTGAAGAAGCCGATGAAGATCGAGGGGATCGCCAGCAGTACCAGCGGCACCGTCACGACCCACGGCGATTCGTGCGGTTCGTGTGCGCCATGGTGGCCGTGATCGTCGTGCGCATGATCGTGATGCGCATCGTGACCGTGGTCGTCATGGGCGTCGCGGAACCGTTCCTTGCCATGGAACGTCAGGTACAGCAGCCGGAAACTGTAGAAGCTGGTGACGAACACGCCCAGCAGCACCGCCCAGTAGCCGTAGGTGGCAATCCACTCGCTCGGACCGCTGATGCCCTGGGCTGCCATCACGCCCATCTCGGCCACTTCCCTGCCTACCTCGTGCGCCACGTGCTGGTGGTGCGCCGCGGCCTCGATGATGGTGTCCTTCGAGTAGAAGCCCGAGAAGAACGGCGTACCGACCAGTGCCAGCGTGCCGACCAGGCTGGTGATCCAGGTGATGGGCATGTACTTGCGCAGGCCACCCATCTTCCGCATGTCCTGCTCGTGGTGCATGCCGATGATGACCGAGCCGGCCGCCAGGAACAGCAGCGCCTTGAAGAAAGCGTGCGTCATCAGGTGGAACACGGCCGCCGAGTAGGCGGACACGCCCAGCGCCACCGTCATGTAACCCAGCTGCGACAGCGTGGAGTACGCGACCACGCGCTTGATGTCGTTCTGCACGATGCCGATCAGGCCGGTGAACAACGCGGTGGTCGCGCCGATGAACAGCACGAAGTCCAGCGCGGTCTGCGACAGTTCGAACAGCGGCGACATGCGCGCCACCATGAAGATGCCGGCGGTCACCATCGTGGCGGCATGGATCAGCGCCGAGATCGGGGTCGGGCCTTCCATCGAATCCGGCAGCCACACGTGCAACGGCACCTGCGCCGACTTGCCCATGGCACCGATGAACAGGCAGATGCAGGTCAGCGTGGCCATCGACCAGATCATCGGCTGGTCGAGCACCTGCCAGGTGTGGCCGAACAGGGTGACGGCACCGGACCACACCGGCACGGCCTTGCCGGCCAGCATTGGCGTGTTGGCGAACACCGTGGCGTAGTCGAGCGTGCCGAACATCAGCAGCACGCAGCCGATGCCGAGCAGGAAGCCGAAATCGCCCACACGGTTGACCAGGAACGCCTTCATGTTGGCGAAGATCGCCGTCGGGCGCTTGAACCAGAAGCCGATCAGCAGGTAGGACACCAGGCCCACCGCTTCCCAGCCGAAGAATAGCTGCAGGAAGTTGTTGCTCATCACCAGCATCAGCATGCTGAAGGTGAACAGCGAGATGTAGCTGAAGAAGCGCTGGTAACCCGGGTCCTCCGCCATGTAGCCGATCGTGTAGACGTGCACCAGCAGCGACACGAAGGTCACCACGACCATCATCATCGCGGTCAGCTTGTCGATCATGAAACCGACATGGCCGTTGATGTTGCCCACCTCGAAGAAGGTGTACAGGTTCTCGTTGAAGGGCGACGCGCCCTGCGCCACCAGTTGGTACAGCACCCAGCACGACAGCACGCAGCTGGTCGCCACGCCCAGGATGGTCGCCGTGTGCGCGCCCGCGCGGCCCACGAAACGGCCGAACAGGCCGGCGATGATGCTGCCCAGCAGCGGCGCCAGCACGATGGTCAGCAGCACGTTCTTGGAAAGGAGGACTTCCATACCGGTCATCGGTGCATCAGCCTTTGAGCGTGTCGACTTCGGCCACGTTGATCGTGCGCCGGGTGCGGAACAGGGTGACCAGGATCGCCAGGCCGATGGCGGCCTCGGCGGCGGCCACGGTGAGGATGAAGAAGACGAAGATCTGGCCGGCCGCATCGCCCAGTTCGCGCGAGAACGCGACGAAGTTGATGTTCACGGACAGCAGCATCAGTTCGATCGACATCAGCAGGACGATGACGTTCTTCCGGTTGAGGAAGATGCCCGCCAGGCTGATGCAGAACAGCACGGCGCCAAGCGCCAGCAGGTGGCCTACGGAAATCATGCCTTGCCCTCCCCTTCCACCGGCTCACCGGCCGGTGTTTCGCGCACCGGCTTCTCCGCCGGCATCGACACCAGGCGGATGCGGTCGCTTGCCTTGACCCGCGACTGCTCGCCCGGGTCCTGCGTCTTGATGCCGGTGCGCTTGCGCAACGTCAGCATCACGGCGGCCACCACGGCCACGGTCAGGATGACGGCGGCGAACTCGAACGGCAGCAGGAACTCGGTGAACAGCGTGCGCGCCAGCCAGGCCGTATTGGATACGTCGGCAGCGGCCGATGCGGCGTTGTCCGGGAACGGCACGGCGCTGCGCGCCTTGATGCCGATCAGCACCAGCATCTGCGCCAGCATCACCAATGCGACCACCAGGCCGACCGGAAGGAACTTCACCCAGCCCTCGCGCAGCGCGTCGATATCGATGTCGAGCATCATCACCACGAACAGGAACAGCACCATCACCGCGCCCACGTAGACGAGGATCAATGCGACGCCGAGGAACTCCGCGCCGACCAGCAGCCAGATGCAGGCCACCGAGAAGAACGTCAGGATGAGGCACAGCACGGCATGCACCGGGTTGCGCACGCTGATCACCGCGCCGGCGGCGATGACCGCGACGGTGGCGAAGGCGTAGAAACTGATCAGGACCCAATCCATGCTTCGGACCTCAACGGAAAGCGGCGTCGGCGGCGCGGCGCTCGGCGATCTCGGCTTCCAGCCGGTCTCCGATCGCCAGCAACTGCGGCTTGGTGACGATGTTCTGCCCGCGCTTGTCGAAGTGGTACTCCAGCACGTGCGTTTCCACGATCGAGTCCACCGGGCAGCTTTCCTCGCAGAAACCGCAGTAGATGCACTTGAACAGGTCGATGTCGTAACGCGTGGTGCGACGGGTGCCGTCCTCGCGCGGGGCCGAGTCGATGGTGATCGCCAGCGCGGGGCACACGGCCTCGCACAGCTTGCAGGCGATGCAGCGTTCCTCGCCGTTCGGATAGCGGCGCAGCGCGTGCAGGCCACGGAAGCGCGGCGACTGCGGGAACTTCTCCATCGGGTACATCAGCGTGTACTTCGGCTTGAAGGTGTACTTCAGCGTCAGCCACAGGCCCTGGAGCAGTTCCAGCAGCATCAGGCTCTTGAAGTAGTGCACAACCTTGCTCATGTCTTACACACCCTTCTCGAACACGCCGAAGAACACCATCAATGCCGTCACCGCGATCCATACGATGGTCAGCGGAATGAACACCTTCCAGCCCAGGCGCATGATCTGGTCGTAGCGGTAGCGCGGGAAGCTGGCGCGGAACCAGATGTAGGCGCTGGCGAAGAACAGCACCTTCAGCAGCAGCCACGGCCAGCCGCCCACCCAGATCCAGTTGATCCACGGCGAGACGTCGGCGGTGATCCAGCCCTGCAGCGGACTCAGCCAGCCGCCCAGGAAGAACAGCGCCACCAGGAAGCTGACCAGGATCATGTTGGCGTATTCGGCCAGGAAGAACAGCGCGAACGCCGCACCCGAATACTCGACCATGTGGCCGGCGACGATTTCCGATTCGCCCTCCACCACGTCGAACGGCGAGCGGTTGGTTTCGGCGACGCCGGACACCCAGTACACGATGAACAGCGGGAACAGCGGCAGCCAGAACCACTCGAAGAAACCGGAATCACCGGCCTGCGCCATCACGATGTCGGTCAGGTTGAGGCTGCCGGCGGCGATCAGCACGCCGACCAGGGCGAAACCCATCGCGATCTCGTAGCTGACCACCTGCGCCGCGGAGCGCATGGCACCGAGGAAGGCGTACTTCGAGTTCGAGGCCCAGCCGGCGATGATGATGCCGTACACACCGAGCGAGGTCATCGCCAGCAGGTACAGCAGGCCGGCGTTGGCGTTCGACAGCACCAGTTGGTAGTCGAACGGCACCACCGCCCACGCGGCGAAAGCCGGCGCCAGCGTGATCAGCGGCGCCAGGATGTACATCGTCTTCTGCGCGCTGCTGGGCTGGATGATCTCCTTGAACAGCAGCTTGAAGACGTCGGCGAAGGCCTGGAAGATGCCCATGCCCACGTACATCGGCCCATGGCGCACGTGCATCCAGCCGATCAGCTTGCGCTCCCACACCACGTAGAACGCTACCGAAATGATCACCGGCATGGCGATCGCCAGGATCTTCAGCACGATCCACAGCACCATGCCGATGTCGCCCAGCCCGAAGAACCACTCGCGCAGGGGACCGACCGCATTGATCAGCAATTCGTTCATGCGCCCACCACCGTGACACGTCCGGCGCCCAGCGGCGCCGTGGCCCCGTAGCCGCTCTCGATCCAGGCGACGCCCGCGGCGACGCGGGCATCCACCACCACCGGCAGCGCGGCCGTGCCGATGCCGTTGCCGACCTTCGCCACCTGGCCTTCGGCGACGCCGGCAGCCTGCGCATCGGCGGGATTCAGCACGATGCGGTCACCCACGTTCAGCGGGTGCGCCTGCAGCGCTTCGGCGCGGCGGACGGTACCGTCCGTGCGGTAGATCGCCGCGGTGACGGCCAGCTCCAGGCCCTGCCCGTTACCGGTCGGCGCTGCCGACGTCGACACCGCGACCGCCTTGGCGTCGGCGATGGCCTCGCGCGCACCGGCGATGTCGGTGAACTCGAAACCGGCCAGCTGCAGCTCGCCACCCAGCGCACGCAGCACCTTCCAGCCGTCGCGTGCCTCGCCCGGCAACTTGCCGGCGGCCTGCGTGCGCTGGTCCTTGCCATCCAGGTTGGTCAGCGTCGCGTCGATCTCGGGCAGCAGGCCGATCGGCAGGATCACGTCCGCCACGTCACGCGTCGACTTGCAGGCGAAGTGGCTGAACGCCACGACCTTGGCCGAGGCCAGCGCGCGCGAAGCGGCCGGCGTGTCGGCGAAGTCCAGGCCCGGCTCGATGCCGTAGATGACATACGCGCTGCACGGCTCGGCGAACATGCCGGCCACGTCGCGCCCGGTCGGCAGCACGCCACGGCGCGCCAGACCGACCGCGTTCGCACCCTGCGGAATGCGGCACAGCGACGCATCGGTCGCACCGGCGAACGCGGCGACAGCGGCGCGCAGCGCGGCGGCCTGCGGATGGTTCTCGGCGATACCACCGACGATCACGACGGCACGGTTGGCCGCCTTGGCGACGTCGCGCAGCGCGACATCGTCCAGCGCATCGCCGAGCTTCGACGGCGCCACGATCTGCTTGCCTGCGATGCTGAAAGCGAAATCGAAGTCGACCGGGTTGACCACATGTACCCTGGCGCCCTTGTTGACGGCCTTGCGGATGCGCTGGTGCAGCAGCGGCAGCTCGTGGCGGACGTTGGTGCCGAAAAGCACGATGACGTCAGCCTGCTCGATCTCCGCCAGCGGCAGCGCGAACGGTTCGGCGACGGCGCCATCGGAGAAGTCGCGGTTGTTGATGCGATGGTCCAGGTTGCCGGTGCCGAGGCCGCCGGCGAGCTTGGCCAGCAGGCCGCCCTCCTCGTTCGACACCGCCGGATGCACCAGCACGCCCAGGCTGTCGCCGCGACTGGCGCGCAGGATCTCGGCAGCGGCCGCCAGGCCTTCGGCCCACGACACTTCGCGCCACTCACCGTTGACCTTCTGCAGCGGCTTCACCGCGCGGTCGTCGGCGTACAGGCCCTGGTGCGAATAGCGGTCGCGGTCCGACAGCCAGCATTCGTTGACCGCCTCGTTTTCGCGCGGCACGGTGCGCAGCACCTGGCCACGGCGCGAGTGGTAAAACACGTTGGAACCCATCGCATCGTGGAAGCCGACGGATTCGCGCGCGATCAGTTCCCACGGACGGGCGCGGAACTGGAACACCTTGTTGGTCAGCGCGCCTACCGGGCACACGTCGATGACGTTGCCGGAAATCTCGGTGGTCAGCGGCTTGCCGTCGTAGGTGCCGATCTGCAGGTTCTCGCCGCGGTACATGCCGCCCAGCTCGTAGGTGCCGGCGACGTCCGCGGTGAAGCGCACGCAGCGCGTACACTGGATGCAGCGGGTCATCTCGGTGGCGACCAGCGGACCGATGTCCTCGTCCGGCACCACGCGCTTGCGTTCCTGGAAACGGCTGACCGAACGGCCGTAACCCAGCGACAGATCCTGCAGTTCGCACTCGCCGCCCTGGTCGCAGATCGGGCAGTCCAGCGGATGGTTGATCAGCAGGAATTCCATCACGTTGCGCTGCGACTTCAACGCCTTGTCGCTGCGCGTGGCGATCTTCATGCCATCCATCACCGGCGTGGCGCAGGCCGGCGCAGGCTTCGGCATCTTCTCGACTTCGACCAGGCACATGCGGCAGTTGGCCGCGATCGGCAACTTCTCGTGGTAGCAGAAGCGCGGGATCGGGATGCCGGCCTTGTCGGCCGCCTGGATGATCATCGAACCCTTCGGTGCCGCCAGTTCCACGCCGTCGATGAAGACGGTCACGTGGTCAGGCGGCAGGCCAGGATTCACGGGCTGCGCACTCATGCGGCCACCTTGCTTTCAACGACCGTGCCGGCGCGCTGGTCGTCGACCAGGAAGCGCTTGTTGACGATCGCGTATTCGAATTCGTGCCAGTAGTGGCGCAGGAAGCCCTGCACCGGCCACGCGGCGGCTTCGCCGAACGCGCAGATGGTATGGCCTTCGATCTGGCCGGCGGCCGCCCGCAGCATGTGCAGGTCGTCCAGCGTTGCTTTCTGCTCGGCGATGCGGGTCAGCATGCGGTACATCCAGCCAGTGCCTTCACGGCACGGCGTGCACTGGCCGCAGCTTTCCTTGTAGTAGAAGCGCGCGATGCGCTGGCACGCACGCACCATGCAGGTGGTGTCGTCCATCACGATGACCGCGCCCGAGCCCAGCCCGGAGCCGGCCTTCTGGATGGCGTCGTAGTCCATCGTCAGGCCCATCATCACCTCGCCCGGCAGCACCGGCATCGAGGAACCGCCCGGAATGACGGCCTTGAGCTTGCGGCCTTCGCGCATGCCGCCGCACAGTTCGAGCAGGTCGGCGAACGAGGTACCCAGGCGGATCTCGTGGTTGCCCGGCCTGGCGACGTGGCCGGAGACCGAGAAGATCTTGCAGCCGCCGTTGTTGGGCTTGCCAAGGTTCATGAACCACTCGGCGCCGTTGCGCACGATCGCCGGCACCGACGCATACGTCTCGGTGTTATTGATCGTGGTCGGCTTGCCGTACAGGCCGAAGTTGGCCGGGAACGGCGGCTTGAAGCGCGGCTGGCCCTTCTTGCCTTCCAGCGACTCCATCAATGCGGTTTCCTCACCGCAGATGTAGGCGCCCGCGCCGAGCGCGTTGTACAGGTCGATGTCCACGCCGGAGCCGAGGATGTTCTTGCCGAGCCAGCCGTGCCTGTAGGCCTCGGCGGTGGCTTCTTCCAGGTGCTCGAACGGCTCGTGGTGGAACTCGCCGCGCAGGTAGTTGTAGCCCACGGTCGAACCGGTGGCGTAGCAGGCGATCGCCATGCCCTCGATCACCGCGTGCGGGTTGTAGCGCAGGATGTCGCGGTCCTTGGCGGTGCCCGGCTCGGATTCGTCCGAGTTGCAGAGGATGTACTTCTGCATGTCGCCCTTCGGCATGAAGCTCCACTTCAGGCCGGTGGGGAAGCCCGCGCCACCGCGACCGCGCAAGCCGGACTGCTTGACCATCTCGACGACGTCGGCCGGCGGGATCTTCTCTTCGATGATCCGGCGCAGCGCGGCGTAACCGCCGGTCTTCAGGTAGTTCTCGTACGACCACGGCTTGTCGAAATGCAGCGTGGTGTAGACGGCCTGGTGCTCCTTGGGAGCTGGGCCGACCGGGCCGTAGCCCTCTGAGTAGTGTGAATGGCCTGCCATGCGCTTACTCCAGCCCGTCCAGCAGTTCGTCGACCTTGGCCGGCGTCAGCTTCTCGTGGTAGTGACCGTTGATGACCACGACCGGCGCACCGCAGCAGGCGGCGACGCACTCTTCTTCGCGCTTCAGGTACACGCGGCCGTCGGCCGTCGATTCGCCCAGCTTGCAGCCCAGCTTCTGCTCGGCATGCGCCACCAGGTCCTGCGCGCCGTTGAGCCAGCAGCTGATGTTGGTGCAGAAGGCGACGTTGTTGCGGCCGACCTTCTCGGTCTCGAACATCGAGTAGAAGCTGGCGACTTCGTACGCCCACACCGGCGGCAGGTCGAGGTACTTGGCGACCGCGGCGATCAGCTCGTCGGTCAGCCAGCCATCGTTCTGTTCCTGCGCGGCATGCAGGCCCTGCAGCACCGCGGAACGCTTGCGGTCCGGCGGGAACTTGGCCAGCCAGTGATCGATGTGCGCGCGCGTCCTGTCACTCAACGCCACCAGCGGATCGACGTGCTGCGCCGCTTCGAAATTACCCGTGGCCCTCATCGGTCCACCTCACCAAAGACAAGATCATAGGTACCGATCATCGCGACGACGTCGGGGAGCATGTGGCCGCGCACGATCTCGTCCATCGAGGACAGGTGCGCGAAGCCCGGCGCGCGCAACTTCACGCGGAAGGGCTTGTTGGCGCCGTCGGACACCAGGTAACAGCCGAACTCGCCCTTCGGCGCTTCGACCGCGGCGTAGGTCTCGCCGGCCGGCACGCAGTAGCCTTCGCTGAAGAGCTTGAAGTGGTGGATCAGCGCTTCCATGTCGTCCTTCATCTCCTCGCGGGAGGGCGGCGCGACCTTGAAGTTCTGCACCATGACCGGGCCGGGGTTGGCCTTCAGCCACTTCACGCACTGCTGGATGATGCGGTTGGACTGGCGCATCTCGGCGACGCGGACCAGATAACGGTCGTAGCAGTCGCCATTGACGCCGACGGGGATGTCGAAATCGACGACGTCGTACTTCGCGTACGGCTGCTTTTTGCGCAGGTCCCAGGCGATGCCCGAGCCGCGCAGCATGGCGCCGGTCATGCCGAGCGCACGCGCCTGTTCCGGCGACACCACGCCGATGCCGACGGTGCGCTGCTTCCAGATGCGGTTGTCGGTCAGCAGCGTCTCGTATTCGTCGACGCGCTGCGGGAACGACTGGGTGAAATCCTCGAGGAAGTCGAGCAGCGAACCTTCGCGGGCCTGGTTGAACTGCTTCAGCGCCTTGCCCTTGCGCCAGGGCGATTCCTTGTACTTCGGCATGCGGTCCGGCAGGTCGCGGTAGACGCCACCCGGACGGTAGTACGTGGCGTGCATGCGCGCACCGCTGACCGCCTCGTAGCAGTCCATCAGCTCTTCGCGTTCGCGGAAGGCGTAAAGCATCACCGCCATCGCGCCGAGATCGAGCGCGTTGGAGCCGATCCACATCAGGTGGTTCAGGATGCGGGTGATCTCGTCGAACATCGTGCGGATGTACTGCGCACGCTCCGGCGCCTCGATCCCCATCAGGGTTTCGATGGCCCGCACGTAGGCGTGCTCGTTGCACATCATCGACACGTAGTCGAGGCGGTCCATGTAGCCGATCGACTGGTTGAACGGCTTGGACTCGGCCAGCTTCTCGGTGCCACGGTGCAGCAGGCCCACGTGCGGGTCGGCACGCACGATGGTCTCGCCGTCCATCTCCAGGATCAGGCGCAGCACGCCGTGCGCGGCCGGATGCTGGGGACCGAAGTTCAGCGTGTAGTTGCGGATTTCCTGCTTGCTTTCGGCAGGATTGCTGGCGAACGCGACGCCGGATTGCGGATTGCTCATGCCTTGCCCTCGCGCGCGGCCTGCTCGCCGGCGGCGGTCTGGTAGCGGGCGTCGTCGCGGATCACGCGCGGCACGCCGACGCGCGGCTCGACCGAGGTGACCGGCTCGTACACCACGCGCTTCTTCTCTTCGTCGTAGCGGACTTCGACGTTGCCGATCAGCGGGAAGTCCTTGCGGAACGGATGGCCGACGAACCCGTAGTCGGTCAGGATGCGGCGCAGGTCCGGATGGCCTTCGAAAATGATGCCGTACAAGTCGAACGCCTCGCGCTCGAACCAGTTCAGGCCCGGCCATACGTCGCACAGCGACGCCACCACCGGCAGGCCATCGTCCGGCGCGAAGCAGCGCACGCGCACGCGACGGTTGTGCTGGTAGGACAGCAGATGCAGCACGACGGCGAAACGGTTCGGACGGACCGGGTCGCGCGGGCGCTGGTCCCAGTTGAAGCGACCCGGACCAAAGCCTTCGACGCCACGGCTGAAGCCTTCGGACGACACGTCGGCGGTATCCCACTCGGCGCTGCCGTAGCCCAGGTAGTCCACGCCGCTGACGTCGACGGCCTGCTCGAACCCGAACTCGTCGCGCAGCGCCAGGCAGACCGCGTGCCAGGAGGCGGACGGCACTTCCAGGGTGACTTCGCCGCGCGGCTCGGCGACGCTGACCGTCGCGTCGGCGAAACGCGCGCGCAATTGGTCGGTGAAGTTTGCAGCTTGCTCAGCCATGGGGCGTGGCGTGCTCTAGAAAGGGATGTCAGGGGGAAGAGGACTCAGCGCGCGATGGTCTGCGTGCGCCAGATCTTCTTCTGCAACTGCAGGATGCCGTACACCAGCGCCTCGGCGGTGGGCGGGCAACCGGGCACGTACACGTCCACCGGCACCACGCGATCGCAACCGCGCACCACCGAGTACGAATAGTGGTAGTAACCGCCGCCGTTGGCGCAGCTGCCCATCGAGATGACCCACTTCGGCTCGGGCATCTGGTCGTAGACCTTGCGCAGCGCCGGGGCCATCTTGTTGACCAGGGTGCCGGCGACGATCATCACGTCGGACTGGCGCGGCGACGGGCGGAACACCACGCCGTAGCGGTCCAGGTCCAGGCGCGACGTACCGGCGTGCATCATCTCCACCGCGCAGCAGGCCAGGCCGAACGTCATCGGCCACATCGAGCCGGTACGCGCCCAGTTCATCAGCGCGTCGACGCTGGTGGTCACGTAGCCCTTTTCCAGCAGCGGGTTGTCGCCTTCGGGGCGCAGGATGTCGTCCACCCGCCCTTCCGGGATCGGGTTGTTCATCAGACGGTCGACGGTCTGGATCACTCCCATTCGAGCGCTCCCTTCTTCCACACGTAAATGAAGCCGAGGAACAGCATGCCCACGAACAGGCCCATCGTGACCAGCGCACGCGGACCCAGCTCCTGGAACACCAGCGTCCACGGAACGATGAAGATGATTTCCAGATCGAAGACGATGAACTGGATGGCGATCAGGTAGTAGCGCACGTCGAACTTCATGCGCGCGTCTTCGAAGGCCTCGAAGCCGCATTCGTACGGGGACAGCTTCTGCGCGTCGGGACGACGCGGACCCAGGAAGCGACCCGCCACCATCAGCGCGATGCCGATGCCGGTGGCGACGATCAGGAACAACAGGGTGGGCAGGTAATTGGCCAGCACTCGCTTGTCTCTCTTGTCCTATCCGCCGGCGCGCACGACGCGGCACGGCATGAATGGGGCTGCTTCGCCCGCCCGCGGCCCGGGCCGCGTGCGACCCGTGGCGCGACCACCGGGCCCATCTTCTGCGGGAACCCTTCCGCAACACGTACCGGGCACCCGATGAATCGGCGGGATTGTAACGGTTCGTGAACTCGCTAGTAAACGATTACCGGCGCTTATGGCCGCACTCGGCAAAAGAAAAAACCCGCCGGAAGGCGGGTTTTTTCGATGCGGAAGCGACGTTGCCGCCGATCCGCCATGTTGGTGCCCAAGAGGGGACTCGAACCCCTACGACTTTCGCCGCTACCACCTCAAGGTAGTGCGTCTACCAATTCCGCCACCTGGGCTTTGAAACCTGTGCGACGCGTTGCGCGCGTCGCCATTGTAGCCGGGCTCAGCCGCCCTGCGGCGGCGTCACCGGCGGCGTTTCCGCCGATGGAGCCGTTTGCTGCGGCGCGGCCGGAACGCTGCCGGCCGGCGCGGCGGGCGCCTGCTGGATCGGCGTGCTCGGCACCGTCGACGGCTTGGGCAGTTCGCCCGCCGGCGCCGCGGGTGCCGCCGGCAGCTGCGACATCACGCCGAGGTTCTGCTGGGTGGTCGGCCGCGCACTGTGTGTCGCGTACCACGCCATGAACAGGCTGATGCCGAAAAACGTGATGGCCAGCCACTTGGTGCTCTTGGACAGGAAGTTGGACGCGCCCCGCGCGCCGAACACCGTGCCCGACGCGCCGCCGCCGAAGCCCGAACCCGCCTGGGCGCCGGAACCGCGCTGCATCAGCACCAGCGCGATGATGGCGATGGCCACCAGCACGTAAACCACATTCAGGATCAACATCCACATTTGGAATCAGTCTCAACCGGTTGAGTCGTCCGGCCCCGAGGGAACCGGTCTTGCCGGGGTTATCCCCGACCGGCCGCCGCCTGCGCGATGGCCAGGAAATCCCGGGCGACCAGGGAAGCGCCGCCCACCAGCCCTCCATCGACATCGGGCTGCGAGAACAGTTCCGCGGCGTTGTCGGGCTTCACGCTGCCGCCGTACAGGAGGGGCAACGAGCCGGCGATTCTAGCATCGCGCGCGGCGACTTCGCCACGGATGAAGGCGTGCACGTCCTGCGCCTGCGCCGGCGTGGCGGTCAGACCGGTACCGATGGCCCACACCGGCTCGTAGGCCACGACAGCATTTTCGAACGCCTGCGGGCCGGCCAGGTCGAACACCGCCTGCAGCTGCTTCTGGATGCGGAACTCGGTCTGCCCGTCCTTGCGCTGCTGCTCGGTCTCGCCCACGCAGAGCACCGGGACCAGGCCGGCGTTCTTCGCGGCCACGAACTTCTTCGCCACCAGTTCGCTGCTTTCGTCGTGGTACTGGCGGCGCTCGGAATGCCCCACCAGGCCGTAGCGCGCGCCTACGTCCACCAGCATCGCGGCACAGACTTCGCCGGTGTAGGCGCCCTTTTCATTGCTGCTGACATCCTGCGAGCCGAAGGCCACGCCGCGGTCGCCGTAATCCTCGATCAGCTCGCCCAGGTAGGGCAGCGGCGGCAGGATCAGCAGGTCCACGCCGTCCAGCGGCAGGCCTGCGACCAGTTCATCCATCAGCGCCGTCGCGAAATCGCGGGTGCCATGAAGCTTCCAGTTGCCGGCCACGAGCTTGCGACGCATAAGACCAATTCCTGTCCAGTTCGAGGCCGCGCAGTCTAGCCGATGTTGGCCGGCGCACCTACCCGCCGCGCTATCGTGGACGCCATCCACGCACCGCAGGACCCTGCCATGCCCGCCGCCTCCCCCGCTCCACCCTCCGGCTATGCCCTCGTCACCGGAGCCTCCAGCGGGATCGGCGAGCAGATCGCCCGCGAATACGCACGACGCGGCGTGCCGCTGGTGCTGACGGCACGCCGCGTGGACCGGCTGCAGGCGCTGGCGACCGAGTTGCAGGCGCAGGTCCCGGTGGAAGTGGTCGCAGCCGATCTCGCCGATCCCACAGCCCCCGCGGCGTTGGTGGCCGAACTGGAAAGACGCGGCGTGAAGATCCGCATCCTGGTCAACAACGCCGGCTACGGCATGCCCGGCCGCTACCGGAGCAGCGAGTGGGCGGACCACGCCGCGTTCCTGCAGGTGATGGTCACCGCGGTATGCGAACTGACATGGCGACTGCTGCCTTCGATCCGCGCCTCCGGCGAGGGCCGCATCCTCAACATCGCCTCGTTCGCCGCGCTGATGCCCGCCGCCGACGGACAGACGCTGTATGCGCCTGTGAAAGGCTTCCTCGTGAAATTCAGCGAGGCGCTGGCGCTGGAGAACACCGACCGTGGCGTGCAGGTCAGCGCGCTGTGCCCCGGCTTCACTTACTCGGAATTCCACGACGTCACCGGCACCCGCGCGCGCATGCGGGTCTCGCCCACGATGTGGCTGCAGGCCGCGGACGTGGCGCGTGCCGGCATCGAGGGCAACGAGCGTGGCGACGTGCTGGTGGTGCCTGGCTGGCGTTATCGCCTGCTGCACGCGATCGTGAAGCTGCTGCCGCACCGCCTGGCGATGGGAATGATGGCCAAGAATTCCCGCAAGGTGCGTCCCCTGGATTAAGCAGACCGGAAACGCACGCCGCCGGGATATCCCGGCGGCGTGGCGGCGCGCGATGGCGGGCCGGGGCCCGCCCTATTTCAGTTTGATCTCGCGCAGGCGTTCTTCCAGATAGCCCTGCGCCGTGATCGGCTCGGCGTAGCGGCTCGGATTGTCCGGCGTGATCGTGGACGGCAGCACATCGATCAGGAAGTCCGGGTTCGGATGCAGGAAGAACGGCACCGAATAACGCGGCTGGCGCGCCTGTTCACCGGGCGGATTGGTTACGCGATGCGTGGTCGACGGGTACACGTGGTTGGTCAGGCGCTGCAGCATGTCGCCGATGTTGACCACGATGGTGTCGGCGTCCGAAGTGAACGGTACCCACTCGCCCTGCTTCGAACGCACTTCCAGGCCAGCGGCGCTGGCGCCGACCAGCAGCGTGATCAGGTTGATGTCTTCGTGCGCACCGGCGCGCACGTTCGGAATGTCGTCGGCGGTGATCGGCGGGTAATGGATCGGCCGCAGGATCGAGTTGCCGGAATCGGTCTTGTCGGCGAAGTAGGTTTCCGGCAGGCCGATGTGCAGCGCCAGCGCCGACAGCACCCGCGAACCCAACTGGTCCAGCGCCTGGTACAGGGCATAGCCGTGCTCGCGGAAGCCGGGCACTTCGTCGGGCCACAGGTTCGGCGGCATCACATCGCGGTACTTGGAGTCGTCCGGGATCTCGCGCCCGATGTGCCAGAACTCCTTGAGGTCGAAATGCTTGGAGTCCTTCGCGGTCTCCACGCCGAACGCCGTATAGCCGCGCGCGCCTCCGCTGCCGGGCACGTGATAGCGCTGCTTGGCATCGTCGGACAGCGCGAAAAAACGCTTGAACACGTCGTAGGCGGCATCGATCTGCGCCTGCGGGATACCGTGGTTGCGGATGCCGGCGAAACCCCATTCGCGATACGCCGCGCCGAGTTCGGCCACGAAGGCCTCGCGGTCGGTATCGAAACGGGTGATGTCCAGCGTGGGGATTCGGGCACTCATGCACTCTGCTCCAACAGGGGAAAGGCGCGGGAGGCCGTTGGACCGTCACCACGCCGGAGGTTCATTGATTCGGCTTACGCCGCTGCGGCGGCGCGCACGGCCTCGGCCAGGGTTTCCAGCGTGCGCTTCACCAGGGCGTCGTCGTCCGCCTCGACGGTGACGCGCACCACCGGCTCGGTGCCGGACGGACGCAGGAACGCGCGACCGCGTCCCGAGACAGCCGCCTGGGCCTGCACCAGCGCGGCCTGCACGCTGGCCGCCTCGGTCGGCCGGGCGCCCTTGGCCAGCTTCACGTTGATGGTCTTCTGCGGCAGCATCGTCAGGCCATCCAGCGCGTCGCGCAGCGTTACCTTGCTTCGCTTCAATGCTTCCAGCACCTGCAATGCCGCGATGATGGCATCGCCGGTGGTGGTGCGGTCCAGGCACAGCAGGTGGCCGGAGGCTTCGCCGCCGAGCACCGCATTGCCCTCGACGAGCGCCTGGTGCACGTAGCGGTCGCCGACCTTGGTGCGGACGAACGGAATCTCGAGCTTGCCCAGTGCGCGCTCCAGGCCATAGTTGGTCATCAGCGTGCCGACCACCGGGCCACGCAGGCGGCCGATGGTCTGCCAGTCGCGCGCCAGCAGATAGATCAGCTGGTCGCCGTCCACCGGCGCGCCCTGCCCGTCCGCCATCAGCACGCGATCGCCGTCGCCATCGAATGCGATGCCGAGATGGGCGCCTGTTTCGCGGACCTTCGCGGCCAGGCTGTCGATGTGCATGGAACCCACGCCATCGTTGATGTTGATGCCGTTCGGCTCCGCGCCGATGGTGACCACGTCGGCGCCCAGTTCGCGGAACAGCAACGGCGCGATGTGGTACGTCGCGCCATGCGCGCAGTCCAGCACCAGCTTCATGCCCTTCAGGTCGAAGCGGCGCGGCACGCTGGCCTTGCAGAACTCCATGTAGCGACCGACCGCGTCGCGCGTGCGGATCGCCTTGCCCAGCTTGTCGGATTCGGCGGTGAAGAACGGCGCATCCAGTGCCGCCTCAATGGCGGCCTCGGTGGCGTCGTCCAGCTTCTCGCCTTCGGCGGAGAAGAACTTGATGCCGTTGTCGTAGTGCGGGTTGTGCGAGGCGCTGATCACGATGCCGGCGTCGGCACCCAGCGTGCGGGTCAGGAAGGCGACGGCCGGCGTCGGCATCGGGCCCATCAGCTGCACATCGGCACCCGCGGCGACCAGACCGGCCTCCAGCGCGGCCTCGAACATGTAGCCGGAAATGCGCGTGTCCTTGCCGATCACCACCACCGGGCGCGTGTCGCCGGCCTTCTCGCACAGCACGCGTCCCAGGGCATTGCCGAGGCGCAGGACGAAATCGGCCGAGATCGGACTGGTGCCGACGCGGCCACGGATGCCATCCGTACCGAAATACTTGCGGCTCATGCGGTCACCAGTTCGCTGTCCTCGGGCTTCGGCTGTCGCATCATCAACGCCAGCAGGTCCGCCAGCCGGTCACGCATTTCGCGGCGGTCGCAGATCTGGTCGATCGCGCCGTGCGCGACCAGGAACTCGGAACGCTGGAAACCTTCCGGCAGCGTCTCGCGCACGGTCTGCTCGATCACGCGCGGGCCGGCGAAGCCGATCAGCGCTTCCGGCTCGGCCAGGTTGATGTCGCCCAGCATCGCGAAGCTGGCCGATACGCCGCCGGTGGTCGGGTGCGTCATCACCGAGATGTACGGCAGGCCGGCCTCGCGCAGGCGACCGAGTGCGGCCGAGGTCTTGGCCATCTGCATCAGCGAGAACAGGCTTTCCTGCATGCGCGCACCGCCGCTGGCGGAGAAGCACACGAACGGCGAACCGATCTCGAGCGCCTTCTCGGCACCCAGCGAGAAGCGTTCACCGACCACCGAGCCCATCGAGCCGCCCATGTAGGCGAAGTCGAACGAACTGGCGACCAGGTCGCGGCCCTTCAGGGTGCCCTGCAGCGTGATCAGCGCGTCGCGCTCGCCGGTGCTCTTCTGCGCGGCCTTGATGCGGTCGGCGTACTTCTTCTGGTCCTTGAACTTCAGCACGTCGGTCGGACCGAGCGCGGCGCCGATTTCGCGCGTGCTGCCCGGATCGAACAGCGCCGCCAGACGGGCGCGGGCGCGGATCGGCATGTGGAAGCTGCACTTCGGGCAGACCTCCAGGTTTTCCTCCAGCTCCGGCCGGTACAGCACCGCGCCGCAGCGGTCGCATTTTTCCCACAGCCCCTCGGGGACGCTGCGTTTGCTCTTGCCCGCGTTGCCTTCGGTGCGGATGCCCGACGGCATCAGTTTGCTGAGCCAGCTCATGCGTGGTCTTGCTGCCTGCCCCTGGCGGGGCCTCATGGATTAGCGCGGCAGTTTAGCTCAGTCGTCCATGCACAGCCGTACGGTGCCTCAGCCGTCCAGTGCCGCCCTCAACGGGGCCAGGAAAGCCGATGCCCGCGACGGGGCGTCTGCGCCCGCATCGGCCAGTGCGGCCACCAGCGCGCTGCCGACCACGACGCCATCGGCATCGGTCGCCATCGCACGGGCGCTGTCGGCGTCCCGGATGCCGAACCCCGCCACCACCGGCACGCGCGAATCCGCCCGCAGCAGCTTCAGGCGTTCACCGGCCGCAGCGGTATCCAGCCGCTCGGAGGCCCCCGTCACGCCGGCGAAACTGACGTAGTAGAGATAGCCCTGCGCGGCTTCGCACAGCATCCGCAGCCGCTCGGGCGAGGTGGTCGGCGAGGCCAGGGCGATCAGCGCCAGTCCCTCGCGGTCGAACACCGCACGCGTCTGTTCGGCTTCCTCGGGCGGCAGGTCGACCAGCAGCACGCCATCGACCCCGGCGGCGACCGCCTCGCGGGCGAAGCGCTCGGCGCCGTGGATCTCCACCGGGTTCAGGTAGCCCATCAGCACGATCGGCGTGCCGTCGTCCTGCTGGCGGAACACCTCCACCGCTTCCAGCACGTAACGCAGGCCGGCACCGCGTGCCAGCGCGCGCTCGGAGCTGCGCTGGATGACCGGGCCATCCGCCATCGGGTCGGAAAACGGGACGCCCAGTTCGATGACGTCGGCGCCAGCCGCGACCAGCGCATGCATCACGGGCACCGTGGATTCCAGCGAGGGATCGCCGGCGGTGATGAACGGCACCAGCGCCTTGCGGCCGGCGGATTTCAGTTCGGCGAATTTCTGTTCGAAACGGGACATGGCGTGCTCAGAGTGTTCGATGGGTCGGCCGTTGCAGGAGAGCCTTCAGCCCCGACCGCTGCCGCATCCACGGTGGGGCTGAAGCCCCGACCGCAGGGTTACAGGGTGATGCCTTCGCGGGCAGCGATGGTGTGCACGTCCTTGTCGCCGCGACCGGACAGGTTGCACAACACCAGTTGGTCCTTCGGCAGGTCACGCGCCAGCTTGATCGCCTGGGCGACGGCGTGGCTGGACTCCAGCGCGGGCAGGATGCCCTCGGTGCGGGTCAGGCGATGGAAGGCGGCCAGTGCCTCCTCGTCGGTGATACCGACATATTCGGCGCGGCCGCTATCTTTCAGGAAAGCGTGTTCCGGCCCGACGCCCGGGTAATCCAGGCCGGCGGAAATCGAATGCGTTTCGATGATCTGCCCGTCGTCGTCGCAGATCACGTAGGTGCGGTTGCCATGCAGCACGCCCACGCGGCCGGCCGACAGCGACGACGCGTGGCGACCGGTCTCGATGCCATCGCCTGCGGCTTCGGCACCGACGATGCGCACGCCCGGATCGTTGAGGAAGGCGTGGAACAGACCGATGGCGTTGCTGCCACCACCGACGCAGGCGGTGATCGCGTCCGGCAGGCGGCCGTAATCGGCCAGCATCTGCGCCCTCGCCTCGCGGCCGACGATGGCGTTGAAGTCGCGGACCATGCGCGGATACGGATCCGGGCCGGCGACGGTACCGATGATGTAGAAGGTGTCATGCACGTTGGTCACCCAGTCGCGCATCGCTTCGTTCAGCGCGTCCTTCAACGTGGCCGACCCACTGGTCACCGGCACCACCGTCGCGCCAAGCAGCTTCATGCGGTAGACGTTGATCTTCTGCCGCTCGATGTCGGTGGCCCCCATGTAGACCACGCATTCCAGGCCCAGCCGCGTGGCGACGGTGGCGCTGGCGACGCCGTGCTGGCCGGCGCCGGTCTCGGCGATGATCCGCTTCTTGCCCATGCGGCTGGCCAGCAGCGCCTGCCCGATGGTGTTGTTGATCTTGTGCGCGCCGGTGTGGTTCAGGTCCTCGCGCTTGAGCAGGATCTGCGCGCCGCCCACTTCGCGACTCAGCCGCTCGGCGTGGTAGATCGGGCTGGGCCGGCCGACGTAATGCTTCAGGTCCTTGTCGAATGCCGCGATGAAGGCCGGATCGACGCGCGCGGTGTCGTAGGCGGCGGACAACGCCTGCAGCGGCCCGATCAGGGTTTCGGCGACGAAGCGACCGCCGTGCCGGCCGAAATGGCCGCGGGCGTCGGGATAGGCGTGGTAATCGGCGGGCGTGGACATGGGAGGGGACCGGAGAAACGAGCCGTCACTCTAGCGCACGGGTCGTGGCCCGAAAATCAATGAAATATCACCAACCAGTGACTTAAACTCACGCCATGTCGCGTCCCCTGCCCCCACTCAACGCCCTGCGTGCCTTCGAGGCCGCCGCCCGCTGGGGCAGCGTGAGCCGGGCCGCCGGCGAGTTGCACGTCACCCACGGCGCTGTCAGCCGGCACATCCGTACGCTGGAAACCGCGCTGGGCCGGTCGCTGTTCGTCCGCGATGGCCGCGGCCTGGCGCTGACGGCGGATGGCCTGCGGCTGCGCGACCTGGCAGGCGAGGCCTTCTCGGCCCTCCAGGCCGGCTGGGCCACGTTGCAGCGCGACCGGCGCCCCGCGGCCTTCGTACTCGGCTGCCCGGGCAGTCTGCTGGCACGGTGGGTGATTCCCCGGCTGGAACCGCTGGCCACCGATCTTCCCGACCTGAAACTGCACCTGTCGGCGCAGGAAGGCGGCTTCGATGCCGCATTGACCGGACTGGATGCGGCCTTGTTGCTGGGCGAAGCACCATGGCCGCCGGGATGGGACGTGCATCCACTGGCTCCCGAACGGATCGGCCCCGTCGTCAGTCCCCGCTATGCCGGATTCGCCCGGTTGCAGCAGGCGTCCGCCGGCGCGCTGCTGGACGAGGCGGTCCTGCATACCGCGTCGCGACCGCAGGCGTGGCCGCGCTGGTTCGACGCCCATGGACTGGACCCCGCCGCACTGCGCCCTGGCGCCGGCTTCGACCACCTGACCTACCTGCTGGAAGCCGCCGCCGCCGGCCTCGGGGTCGCGATCGCCCCGCGCGAGCTGGTCCAGGCGGACCTGGACAGCGGACGGCTGGTTGCGCCGTGGGGCTTCGTCGACACCGGCGGCGAATGGGCGCTCTGCGCCGTGCGTGGCAACGACGATCCCCGAATCGCCGCGCTGGCAGCCTGGTTGCGCGCCACGCTGGCCTGACGTCAGGCGCGGAGGTCGGCCTCGCGCACGGCGTCGACGAAGCGGCGCATCTTCTCGGCGTCCTTGATGCCCGGCGCGGTCTCGAGTCCGCTGGACACATCCACGCCCCACGGTCGGGCGGTGCGCAATGCCAACCCCACGTTCTCGGGCGACAGGCCACCGGCGAGCAGGAACGGCTTGTCGGTCGAGGTCGGCATGCGCCGCCAGTCGAAGCGCTGGCCGCTGCCGCCCTGCTCGCCGGCCGCATGGCCATCGAACAGGAAACCGGACGCGCCCGGATACGCCGACAGGCTGGCGAACACGCTGTCGTCCTGCCCGCCCATCGCGATCGCCTTCCAGAACGGCCGACCGAACGAGACGGCGAGAGCATCGTCCTCCGCCCCATGGAACTGCAACAGGTCCGGCTGCACCGATTCGACGATCTGCTCCACGTCGCCACGCGGGTTGTCCATCACCAGCGCCACCACCGCGATCTCCTCCGGCACCAGTTCGCGCAGCATGCGCGCCTGCCCGAGCAGCAGCCGGCGCGGACTGTGCGGCGCGAACACCAGCCCCACGTAATCCACGCCCAGTTCCACCGCCAGGCGGACGTCCTCGGCGCGGGTCAGTCCGCAGAACTTGATGCGCGTATGCATGGCCGAAGGGTAACCCGCCGGCTCAGCCCATGGTCGCCGGCAGGGTCACTTCCGACGGCAGGTTCCATTCGGCCGGATACAGCGGATTGACGAACACCAGACCGTCGGACGATGCGGTGGGGCCGGCGACGGTGCGGTCGCGGCCGGCCAGCAACTCGGCGATCCACGCCTCCGGCTGTTCGCCACGCCCCACCACCAGCAGCGAGCCGACGATGTTGCGGACCATGTGGTGCAGGAAGGCATTGGCCTGCACCTCGACCACCACGCGCTCGCCATGGCGCGCCACCGAAATCGCATGCAGGTTGCGGATCGCATGCGGCGCCTGGCAGTGGACGGTGCGGAACGCGTTGAAGTCCTGCTCGCCGCACAGGTGCTGCGCGGCACGGTGCATGGCGTCCGCATCCAGTGGCAGCCGTTCCCAGCCCAGGTAGTGGCGCTCCAGCGCCGGGCGCGCGATCCGGTTCACCAGCGTGTAGCGGTAGCGGCGGGCACGCGCGGAAAAGCGCGCGTTGAAGTCGTCCGCCACGGGCTGGCACCAGCGCACGCACACCGCCGGCGGCAGGCGCGCGGTCGCGCCCAGCAGCCAGCTGCGCGGCGTGCGGGCGACATCGCTGTCGAAGTGCACCACCTGGCATTGCGCGTGCACGCCGGCATCGGTGCGCCCGGCGCAGATCGTGTCGATCCGCGCATCGGCGACGGACGACAGCGCACCTTCCAGCGCCGCCTGCACGGTGGTGTCATCCGGCGTGCCGGACTTGGTCAGTCGTTGCCAGCCCTGGAATTCGCTGCCGTCGTACTCGACGCCCAGCGCATAGCGCGTCACTGCATCGCTCCGCGCCTGTCAGCCGATGTCGCGCAGCAGCTGCAGGGCTTCATCGCGCGCGATCGCATCGTTGCCGGCCGCGACTTCGTTCAACAGGTCGCGCGCGGTCGCCACGTCGCCCAGATCGAGGTAGGCCACCGCCAGTTCCAGCCGGTCACGGCCCACCGGTGCAGCTGCAGGCATCACGGCGGAGGCAGGCGCGCCGCCACCGGCATGCCAGGTGGGACCAGGCGCGGGGGCGGGTTGCGGTGCAGGCTTCGGGACCGGCGTGGGCGCCACCGCCACCGGCACGCTCACCGCCGGTTCGAGCACAGGACTCGGGGCGGGCGCCCGCTCGACTTCGGCCGGCGCTGCATTCGGCATCCCTGCCGCCAGCTCCGCGGCGCGGCTGCCTGCGGCATCGCCGCCGAACACGGGATTGCGCGGTACCGGCGCCGGCGCGACGCGCTTGCGGCGCTGGGCGAACCCCCAGGCCAGCGTGCCGACGAACAGCAGGCCGAAGCCGGCCCAAGCCCAGACCGGCACCCCACCGTCGCTGCCATTGCTCTGCGCCAGCCGCTGCTGGGCGGCGGCCAGGTCGCTGTCCTTCATGGCCAGCAGCTTTTCCTGCTGCGCCTTGAGCTTCTCGAGGTCGGCGACCTGCGAGCGCAGCTCCTGCACTTCGGCTTCGCGCGCGGCCAGGTCTTCCTTCGACTGCTGCAACTGCTCATTCGCCAACATCTCACCCTCACCGCCGGCGCTAACGCCGGACTGCGTTCCAGAACCCGACGTGCTCGTGGCCGCGGGTGCGATTTCCAGGCGGGCATCCGCCACCTGCGCAGGCGTCCGCGACGGGCTGGACGGAGGCGCGGGTGCCGACGCTGGCGCCACCACGGCCGCCGGCTGCGGGATCGGCGCACGCGCGCTCCGCCACTCGGCGATCTGGCTGCGCACCAGCGCGGCCGCTTCGCTTTCGAGGATCGTCTGCGCTTCGGCCGACTCGGGCACACGCAGCACCGCGCCCTGCTTCAGCAGGTTGAGGTTGCCGTTGATGAAGGCCTCGGGATTGGCGCGCAACAGCGCGACCATCGCCTGGTCCAGCGTGTAGCCCTGTGCTCGCGCCAACGGCGCGGCGATCTGCGACAGCGATTGGCCGCGGCGCACCGGCGCCAGCGTATCGCCGGGGACCACGGAAGGCGCCGGGGTTGCCGCGACCGATGCAGGCGCAGGTGCGGGAGGCGCGGGCGCTTGCGGCGGGGCCTGCGGAACCGGCGCCGGTTCCGGCGGAGCCACCGCGACCGGCTCGGCCGGCCGGACGATGGTGTCCGTCGGCGCGGCCATCGGCGCATCGATCACCGGCTGCCCGGCGGCCGCCAGCGTGCCCGGCGCACTGACCAGCGCGGAGTACTCGCGCACCAGCCGGCCCTGCCCCCAGTCGACCTCGATCAGGAAATTGACCGCGGCCACGTCCACGGGCGTGCGGCTGGTGACGCGCACGACCGGACGCCCCGCCTCGTCCAGCGCGACGGCGAAATCCAGTTCGTTGACCAGCCCCTGCGGGCGGGGCAGGCCGACGCGTTCGAACGTCACCGGCGACGCGAGGCGCGCGCGCAGTTGCTCGAGCTCGCCCGGCTCGCTGGAAATGACCGGGATCTCGGCCAGCAGCGGCTGGCCGGGTTGCGATTTGACCCTGATCTCCCCCAGGCCGAGCGCCAGGGCGGCGTTGCTCAGCAACGCCAGCCCCAGCCCGATCACGCCGGCCAGACGGAGACTTGCCGGCCGAGGTCTGTGCTTCGGTGTCACGGCCCTTCCCCAAGTTTCCCGGGCACGACTATAGCCGCTCAGCCGTTTTTCGCCACCAGCTCGGCCACCTGCACGGCGTTCAGGGCGGCACCCTTGCGGATGTTGTCGGACACGATCCACAGGTTCAGGCCACGCGGGTGGGAAAGGTCCTCGCGGATGCGACCGACGTAAACCGCGTCGGTGCCCGACGCATGGGTCACCGGCGTCGGATAACCGCCGGCTGCACGATCGTCCACCACCTCGATGCCCGGCGCGGCTTCCAGCAGCGCGCGTGCCTCGGCGGCGGTGATCTTCTCGCGGGTCTCGATGGCCACGGCTTCGGAATGGCCGTAGAACACCGGCACGCGTACCGCGGTCGGATTCACCTGGATGCTCTCGTCGCCGAGGATCTTGCGCGTCTCCCACACCAGCTTCATCTCTTCCTTGGTGAAGCCGTTGTCGAGGAAATCGTCGATGTGTGGGATCAGGTTGAAGGCGATCTGCACCGGGAAACGCTGCGGATCCGGATCCTGGAAGTTGAGCAGCGCACCGGTCTGGCGGCCGAGTTCCTCCAGCGCCGAGCGTCCGGCACCGGAGACGGACTGGTAGGTCGCCACGTTGATGCGCTCGATGCCGACCTTGCGGTGGATCGGCGCCAGTGCCACCAGCATCTGCATGGTCGAGCAGTTCGGGTTGGCGATGATGCCGCGCGGGCGGTTCTGCACCTGCTCGGGGTTCACCTCGCTGACGACCAGCGGGACATCGGCGTCGTAGCGGAAGGCCGAGGAGTTGTCGATGACCACGGCGCCCGCGGCCGCGAACTTCGGCGCGAACTCCTTGGAGATGCCGCCGCCGGCGGAGAACAGCGCGATGTCGATGCCGGCCGGGTCGAACGTGGCCAGGTCCTGCACGGTTATTTTTTCACCGTTGAACTCGACAGCGCTGCCGGCGGAGCGCTCGGAGGCCAGCGCGACGAGCGTGCCGATCGGGAAATTCCGCTCGGCCAGGATGGACAACATGGTTTCGCCGACGGCGCCGGTGGCGCCCACGACGGCGACGTTGAAGGTACGGTTCTGGTTGCTCATGGAAGATGGTTTTCGCGGGAAAGGAGTGAAGACAGCGGACAGGAGAAGGCTGTGCTCGGGGAACCTGCGGACGCGCCTCAGGCTCCCTGTCGTTTGGCGATGGTGGTTTTGATGGTGGTGGCAATGGCCAGCGCGTCCGGATTCACCGGCGTCGGCGGATGGCCGGCATCCGGGCCTTCGCCCAGCGCGGCGATCAGGTTGTCCACCGCCAGCGACACCATCGCGCGGCGCGTGGCCAGGCTGGCGCTGGCGATATGTGGCGTCAGCACCACGTTGCGCAGCGCGAGCAGTTCGGAGCGAACCGCAGGCTCGCCTTCGTAGACGTCCAGGCCCGCCGCGGCCAGGCGGCCATTGGCCAACGCATCGGCAAGCGCGATCTCGTCGATGACGCCGCCGCGCGCGATGTTCACCAGCGTGGCGGTCGGCTTCATCTTCGCGAGCGCGGCCGCATCGACCAGATGGTGGACCTGCGGCGAGTACGGCAGCACCAGCAGCACGTGATCGGCCTGTGCAAGCAGGTCGTCGAAGCTGGCGTAGGCCGCACCACACTCCCGCTCCACCGTCTCCGGCAGCCGGCTGCGGTTGTGGTACAGCACGCGCATGTCGAACCCGCGCGCACGGCGGGCGATGCCCTGCCCGATCCGGCCCATGCCGACGATACCCAGCGTACTGCCATGCAGGTCCGCGCCAAGCAGCGTGCCGAACGACCACTGCTGCCATTGGCCTTCACGCAGCCAGCGCTCGGCCTCGGTGATGCGGCGCGCCGTCGCCATCAGCAATGCAAAGCCGAAGTCGGCGGTCGTTTCGGTCAACACGTCCGGCGTGTTGGTGGCGACGATGCCGGCCTGCGTCAGCGCGGCGACATCCAGGTTGTTGTAGCCCACGCCAACGTTGGCGATGGCGCGCAGGTGCGACGCGGCGGCGATTTCCTGCGGACCGATACGTTCGTTCAACGTCACCAGCGCGCCAGCGCTGTCGCGCAGCGCGTCGGCGATGGCCTGCGGCGTGTACTCGGTGACGTCTGCCGTCGACTGCACGTCGAAGTGCGCCGCCAGCCGCACGACGATGTCGTCGAACAGCGGCTGCGACACCCAGACGCGCGGCCGCGATTCAGCCATCGACGCGGCCGGGAACCAGCGGCGGCACGTCCCCGACATCGCCGCATTGCGCGCGATGGCGCAGCGCCTGGTCCATCAGCACCAGCGCCATCATCGCCTCGGCGATGGGCGTGGCGCGGATGCCGACGCACGGGTCGTGGCGGCCGGTGGTGATGACGTCCACGGTGTTGCCGTCCACGTCCACGGTCGCGCCCGGCAGGCGCAGGCTGGAGGTCGGCTTCAGCACGATGGACGCGGTGACCTGCTGGCCGGTGGAAATGCCACCGAGGATGCCGCCGGCGTGGTTGGACAGGAAGCCGTCCGGCGTCATCAGGTCGCGGTGTTCGGTGCCCTTCTGGGTGACGGCGGCAAAACCGTCGCCGATCTCCACGCCCTTCACCGCGTTGATGCTCATCAGCGTGGCAGCGAGGTCGCCGTCGAGCTTGCCGTAGATCGGCTCGCCCCAGCCGGCGGGCACGCCATCGGCCACGACATTGACGCGCGCGCCGATGGAATCGCCGGACTTGCGCAGCGCATCCATGTAGGTTTCCAGCGCCGGCACCTGTGCCGCGTGCGGCCAGAAGAACGGGTTGTCTTCCACCGCGCTCCAGTCGAAGCCGTCCGGCACGATCGGACCGAGCTGCGACAGGTAGCCGCGCACACTCACGCCGTACCGTTGCCGCAGCCATTTCTTGGCGATCACGCCGGCCGCCACGCGCGTGGTGGTCTCACGTGCGGACGAACGCCCGCCACCGCGCGGATCGCGGATGCCGTACTTCTGCCAGTAGGTGTAGTCGGCGTGGCCGGGCCGGAACTGCCGCGCGATGTCGGCGTAATCCTTGCTGCGCTGGTCGGTGTTGCGGATCAGCAGCGCGATCGGCGTGCCGGTGGTGCGGCCTTCGTACACGCCGCTGAGGATCTCGACCTCATCGGCCTCGCGGCGCGCGGAGGTGTGCCGCGACTTACCGGTGGCGCGGCGCTCCAGGTCGTGGCGGAATTCCTCGGGTGCGATCTCCAATCCTGGCGGGCAGCCGTCGACCACGCAGCCGATCGCCGGCCCGTGCGATTCGCCGAACGTGGTGACCGTGAGGAGTTTTCCGAAACTGTTGCTGCTCAAGCGCCGCTCCGCGGATGGGACCACCGGTGCCGGGCGTTGAAGCATCGCATACCGGCCGCCCTATTGTGCAGTGCGCCAACGCCGTCCGCGACGGTTGCAGGCGCAACCGCTGCCGACACCGGATGCGGCGGGCGCGGCCTTATTTTCGTGCGGCGGCGAGTGCGCCGATGTGCGCGTTGTGGCGGATCAGTTCGGCGCATTCGATGGCGAAAATGCCCATCTGGCCGACCTTGAACTCGATCCATGCGAACTCGACGTCGGGCAGCAGTTCCACCAGCGCGCGTTCCGACTCGCCGACCTCGCAGATCAGCAGGCCGTCCTGGCTCAGGTGCAGCGGCGCATCGCGCAGGATCTTCAGCACCAGGTCCAGACCGTCGTCGCCGGCGCGCAGGCCGAGTTCGGGTTCGAAGGAGTACTCCTTCGGCAGCGCGTCGGTTTCGTCGTTGGTGACGTAGGGCGGGTTGGTGACGATCAGGTCGTAGTGGCGACCGGTCAGCCCGGCGAACAGGTCCGACTTGAGGAACTGCACGTTGTCGGCCAGCAGGCGCGCCTTGTTCTCGGCGGACAGGGCCAATGCGTCGTCGCTGATGTCGACGCCGTCGACCTGCCAGTCCGGGTTGTAATGGCCCATCGCAATGGCGATGCAGCCCGAACCGGTGCACAGGTCCAGCGCGCGGTTGACCTCGCGGCCGCCCAGCCAGGGCTCGAAGCCGGCTTCGATCAGCTCGGCGATCGGCGAGCGCGGCACCAGCGCGCGCGCATCGCTCTTGAAGCTGAGGCCGGCGAACCATGCCTCGCCAGTCAGGTAGGCGATCGGCACGCGCTCGTTGACGCGGCGCTCGAACAGGGCCAGCACCTGCGCCTTCTCCGCGCCGGTCACCCGCGCCTGGCCGTAAGCCGGGCCGAGATCCGGCGGCAGGTGCAGCGTGTGCAGCACCAGGTGCGAGGCCTCGTCCAGCGCGTTGTCGTAGCTGTGGCCGAAGGTCAGGCCGGCGGCGTTGAAGCGGCTGGCGCCATAGCGGATCAGGTCGATGATGGTGTGCAGTTCGGCGGCGACGTCGGCGGTCATGGCAAGGCTTGTGAAGACGCCGGAACGGCGAAGGCCGCCGATTATAGGGGCTGCCCCGGTATCATGACCGCCCTCGTGCCGCGCCCATGCGGCCCCGGCCTACCGGCCGCGCCCCTCCTCCGTGGGAATCCCAAGCGCATGTTCAACAAGAAGATCGGCCTCATCCTCATCCTGGCGCTGGCCGCCGGCCTGGGCCTGCTGGCCGCACAGAAATTCTTCGGTCCGGCCACGCCCGCCACGCAGTGGCCGGCCACCCAGACCGTCACCCTGTTCCAGCAGACGCGCCCGCTGCCACCGTTCTCGCTGCGCCAGTCCGACGGCACGCAGCTGACCGATGGCGAACTGAAAGGCCACTGGACGCTGGTCTTCCTGGGATTCACCTTCTGCCCGGATGTCTGCCCGACCACGCTGGCCGAACTGGCCCAGGCGCAGGCGCAGTGGAAGGACCTGCCCGACTCCACCCGCCCGCGCGTGCTGTTCGTGTCGGTGGACCCCGAGCGCGACACGCCCACCCGCATCGGCGAGTACGCCCACGCCTTCCATCCCGACACGATGGCGGCCACGGCCGACGTGCCGACGCTGGAGAACTTCGCCAAGTCGCTGGGCTTCGTCTTCATGAAGGTGCCGGGCGACGGCTTCGACCAGAACCCTAACGACTACAGCATGGACCACTCCTCGGCGATCGGCGTACTCGACCCGCAGGGCCGGCTGGCCGGCCTGATCCGCCCGCCGTTCCAGCCGAAGGCGATCGCGGCCGACATGCGCGCGCTGACCGAGGCTTCGGTGAAATGAGCCTGCTGACGTCGCTGACGTACGTCCTGCCGCACCGCGTCCTGTCGTCGCTGGCCCGCCGGCTGGCGTATTCCACCTCATCGGGCACCAGCCGCTGGCTGATCGACACGGTGACGAAGAAGTTCAACGTCGATCTCGACGAGGCCGCGAATCCCGACCCGCGTTCCTACCCCAGTTTCAATGCCTTCTTCACCCGTGCGCTGAAGCCCGGCGCGCGCGCGGCCGACGCCGATCCACGCGCGTTGCTGATGCCGGCCGACGGCCACATCAGCCAATGCGGCGCCATCGAGGACGGCCGCATCTTCCAGGCCAAGGGCCAATCGTTCACCGCCGCCGAACTGCTGGGCGATGCCGCGGCCGCAGAGCCGTTCCGCAACGGCCTGTTCGCCACGGTCTACCTGTCGCCGCGCGACTACCACCGCGTGCACATGCCGTGGACCGGCACGCTGCGCGAAACCGTGCACGTGCCCGGCCGTCTTTTCAGCGTGGGTACCGATGCGGTGGCGAACGTGCCGCGCCTGTTCGCCCGCAACGAGCGCCTGGTCTGCCACTTCGATACCGATTTCGGCCCGATGGTGTCGGTGATGGTCGGCGCCCTGCTCGTCTCGGGCGTGGAAACCGTATGGAGCGGCGAAGAGATTCCCGCGTACGGCACCGCGATCACCCGCAAGGACTACCGCGGCAAGGGCATCACGCTGGAGCGGTTCGCGGAGATGGCCCGTTTCAACTACGGCTCGACGGTGATCGTGCTGCTGCCACCGGGCGTGGCGAAGCTGTCGCCGGAGCTGAAGGCAGAATCGCCGGTTCGGCTGGGCGAAGCACTCGCCAGGCTGCCGCAGTAGCGTGCGCCATGCGCACGACCGCACGATGCATCCCCGTGCACCTGAGCCAACCTTTCATCACATGGTCGTGCGCGCAGCGCACGCTACGAACGACGTCGTAGTGCCCGAACTCTCCAGCTTCATTCCCGCCTGGCCGATTCACCCTGCGACAACAAAAGAACCGGGAACCGTAGCGTGCGCCATGCGCACGACCGCACGATGCATCCCCGCCCACCCGCGCTCACCATGCATCACATGGTCGTGCGCGCAGCGCACGCTACGTGCTGCATGGACTCGCCCGCCATTGGGACCGACATGATTCGTAGTCTTTCGCCCGACGAGGCGGACCCACGTCCCACACGTTTCCGACGCATATTGTTAATGGCGCCGATGTTCCATGGACCGCATCATCACCACCTGTTCTCTCCGAAAGGTGGCCAGGGATGGCGACGTTCCGACGACTATTCACGCCAGGCGCGACGTGGTTCTTCACGGTCGTCGCCGCAAGACGGCGCCCCCTGCTGACCGACCCGCGCGTGATCTCCGCATTCGGCACCGCGATGCGCGAAGTCCGGGAAACGCTGCCGTTCTCGATGCCGGCCTGGGTCATCCTGCCGGACCACCTTCATGTGATCTGGACACTGCCGGAGGGCGATGCGGACTATCCGCGGCGCTGGTCGATCATCAAGCGCAGGACGTCCCAGTTGGCCGGCTTGCCGTCGATGGCGCGCGCCTGCTCGATGGTCGCGCGCCGTGAAAGCGGGCTATGGCAACGACGCTATTGGGAGCACCTGATCCGCGACGCCGATGACCTGCAGCGGCACGTCGATTACATCCACTTCAATCCCGTCCGGCACGGCTATGCGGGCGTAGCCGCAGCGTGGCCGTATTCGAGTTTCGCCCGACATGTCCTAGCGGACACCTATCCACAGGACTGGTGTGCCACTCGAGATCCCGATATCGACAACCGCGGTGAACCGTAACGTGCGCCATGCGCACGACATCGTTACGCCGCGATGCCGCGATGCCGCAATGCCGGCATCTTGCGGTCGTGCGCACGGCGCACGCTACGTATCATGCCCATACCTCCCGCGAAGTGCCCGCGCGGGAGGTATGGCGGAACCGGCGTGCCAGCGGCAACATCGCTACCGCCGGCGAACGTAGCGTGCGCCGCGCGCACGAGTGCAATCAGTCCGGCACCGCGCAATCGTGCGCATGGCGCACGCTACTTTTTGCAGCTTTCCAGCTTCAGTTCCTGGCCCGGTCGCACCGAATACGCCGGCGCCTTCAGCTTGTTGGCTTGCGCCAGCTTCTTCAGGTCGCACTGGAAGCGCTGCGAGATGCGGCCCAGCGTGTCGCCCTTCGCCACGCGATAGTCGCGCGCCTGCTTGGCCTTTGGCTCGGCCGGCTTCGGATCGCCGGTCGCCACCGTGGTCGGCACGCCGGCCACCGGCATCACGTCACCGACGGCCACGGTGCCTGACCGTGACGCACGACGGATGGCGGCGGCCGGATCGGCGCTCACCAGCGTGCGCGCCAGTTCCGCGCGCGGGCCGTTGACGCAGTAGCGCGTGTACAGGCCCGCGATGCGCGCGTTGGCCTTGAGCGTGGTGCCGGCAGGAATCCACGCTTCCGGTTGGTAGCGCGGGTTGAGGTTGCGCAGCGTGCGCAGGTAGCCTTCACGCGTGCCGCCGTTGCCCAGGCAGATGGTCAGTTCGTACAGCGACGCATCACGTGCAAGCTTCAGCGACACCGGCTGTGCAGTGACCTTCGGGAACTCCAGGCCGTACTGGCGCGGGTGCAGGAACAGCCACGCCGCCGCGATCACCATCGGCACGTAGTCGCGCGTCTCACCGGGAAACTGGCTGTAGACCACGTCGTCCCAGAAACCCAGGCCGGGATTCTCGCGATACACGCGCGCGGCGCGTCCTTCGCCGCCGTTGTAGGCGGCCAGCGCCAGTTCGATGTTGTTGTTGAGGCTGCGCATGCGCTCGTTCATGTATTCCGCGCTGGCCTGGCCCGAGGCATACGGGTCATAGCGCGTGTCGAAGCCGCTCGCATCGCGCCCCAGTCCGAAGCGCGCACCGGTGTGGAACATGAACTGCATCGGCCCCGCTGCACCCGCACGCGAGGTGGAATGCACGCGACCGTTGGACTCCTTGGCCATGATGCCGAACAGCAAGGCTTCCGGCAGGCCGCTGCGCTCCCATGCCGGATACAGCTCGGCGCGCATGTTCTGGTAGTTCTCGTAGCTGTTGATGAGCGCCGGGCGCATGTCGGTGAGCCAGCGCCGGATGCCCGCCTGGATGGCGGGGTTGTATTCGACCATGCGATCGAACGCGTGGCGCTGGTCGTTCAACAGCGCCGCCGTGCGTGCCGTCTCCGGTACCGGCGATCCGCTCGGGGCCGCATGGTCGGTGCCGTCATCCAGCGCATCGATGGCCTCGCCCTCTTCCGTCTCGCCGTCACCCTGCGCATCGGCATTGCCTTTCAGCAGGCGCTTGTAGGTCGCGAGCAAGGTCGCCATCTGGCAGCCGCGTTGCCGGGTGCACGCCGCCAGCACGTCTTCCATGTCCTCCAGCGCGGCATCGCTCTCGGTCGCGCCGCGCGGATCGCTGTTGGCCACCAGCACCAGGCCGTCGCGATACCGTTTTTCGGCCGCGGCCATGCGCTGTTCGAGCGCCTCGGAAGCCGCGCGATCGCGGGCGGACACACGCTGGGCCAGAGACGACGGCGACACCAGCAGCAGGGAAAGGGCGACCGCAACGGGCCAGTGGCGCAGACAGGCAGGAACCACAAACGACATCAGGTATGCATCCAGGGTGTGAGCCGGGAGGGTAGCCCCGGCCACGTACCCCGGGCAAGGTCGCACATCGCAGGTCTTTATCCCCGAGGGGGTTTGCAGCCGCTAGAATCCCGCCATTACCACGCGAGGTTGCACATGGATCCGATCCTGCTGGGCAAGGGCATCACGGACGACATCCCGGTCACGCTGCTGCCGAAGTTCGGCAACCGCCACGGCCTGGTGGCCGGCGCCACCGGTACCGGCAAGACGGTCACGCTGATGACGCTGGCCGAAGGCTTCTCGCGCATGGGCGTGCCGGTGTTCATGGCCGACGTGAAGGGCGACGTGGCTGGCCTGGCGGTAGCAGGCGACGGCAGCGAGCGCGTCATGCAGCGGGCGAAGGACATCGGCGTCGCGGACTACGCACCCATCGCCAGTCCGGTGGTGTTCTGGGATCTGTACGGCAAGCTCGGCCACCCGGTCCGCACCACGGTCAGCGAGATGGGCCCGACCCTCCTCTCGCGCATCCTGGAACTGAACGACACCCAGAGCGGCGTGCTGGACATCGTGTTCAAGCTCGCCGACGACCGCGGCCTGCTGCTGCTCGACCTGGAAGACCTGCGCGCGCTGCTGGGCCTGGTCGCCGCCGAGCGCAAGGACATTTCCACCAGCTACGGCCTGGTCAGCACGCAGTCGGTGGGCGCCATCCAGCGCGCGCTGCTGCGGCTGGAGCAGGAAGGCGGCGAGATGTTCTTCGGCGAACCCGCGCTGGAACTGACCGACCTGATGCGCACGAACACGGACGGCCGCGGCGTCATCGGCATCCTGGCGGCGGACCAGCTGATCCTGAAGCCGCGCCTGTACTCCAGCTTCCTGCTGTGGCTGCTGTCGGAACTGTTCGAGACGCTGCCGGAAGTGGGCGACCTGGACAAGCCGAAGCTGGTGTTCGTGTTCGACGAAGCGCACCTGCTGTTCGACGACGCACCACCCGCCCTGCAGCAGCGCATCGAACAGGTCGTGCGCCTGATCCGTTCCAAGGGCGTGGGTGTGTACTTCTGCTCGCAGTTCCCCGACGACGTGCCCGACAACATCCTGGGCCAGCTGGGCAACCGCGTGCAGCACGCGCTGCGTGCGTTCACCCCGCGCGACCAGAAGGCGGTGAAGACGGCCGCACAGACCTTCGTGCCGAACCCGAAGCTGGACGTCGCCCAGGCCATTTCCACGCTCGGCACCGGCGAAGCGCTGGTATCGACGTTGCAGGACAAGGGCATCCCGTCCCCCGTCCAGCAGACGCTGGTCTCGCCGCCGCGGTGCCGCATGGGCGCGATCAACGAGGCCGAGCGCCAGCAGGTCCGCAATAACAGTCCGGTCGGCGGCAAGTACGACACGGCCGTGAACCGCGAGTCGGCGGCGGAAATGCTGGCCAAGCGCGCCGAGACGGCCGTGCAGGCCACCAACGCGCCGGCCGCGAAGACGGAGAAGGACGATCCCGACGCTGGTGGCTTCGGCCAGGCGGTGAAGGATGCGGTCTTCGGCACCAAGCGCCGCCAGGGCATGATCGAGACGATGGCCAAGCAGACCACGCGCACCGTCGGCACCAAGCTCGGCAACCAGATCGTGCGCGGCATCCTGGGCAGCATCTTCGGCGGACGACGCTGATCGCACGGATGAAGTGGCTTGTCGCTCTCTTGGTCTGCTCGATGCCGCTTGCCGTCGTCGCCGCCAATCCAACGCCTGAGACCTTCGCTGGCCAGTTCTTCGGCACCATGACGGAGCGCGCCTGCGCATCGCAGGATGCGCTGCTGTCCCTGCGCACCGACGGACACTACAGGCTGCAGATGCATTGCCAGGATGACCTGCAGGCAACACCGGTGCGCCGCGGTCGCTGGTCGGTGACGTGGAACGGCACGTGCGTGCAGCTCAGTCCGCAGGACGACGCGCGCATCCTCGAACTCGCCATCCACGACGACGACCTGCTGGTGCTGACGGCAGGCAGTTGCATCGAACCGGTCGAAGACCCACGCGGCCGCACCCTGCGCCGTGTGGTCGACGACCGCGGAAACGACTGAGATGTCGCGCTGGCGCCCGCCGGGCGAGAAAAGCACTGCCCTGATCACCCGCGAAGGCCACGACCGCCTGAAGGCGGAACTGGACGACCTGTGGCGCGTGCGCCGTCCGGAAGTAGTGAAGGCGCTGGCCGCCGCCGCGGCCGAAGGCGACCGCTCGGAAAATGCGGAATACACCTACCGCAAGAAGCAGCTGGGCGAGATCGACCGCCGTGTCCGTTACCTCAGCAAGCGGCTGGAAGCGTTGCGCGTGGTGGATACCGCGCCCAGCGATCCGGAGGCCGTGTTCTTCGGTGCGACGATCGAACTGGAGAACCTCGCCAGCGGCGAGACCTCGCGCTACCGCATCGTCGGCCCGGACGAGACCGACGCGGCGCGTGGATGGATCAGCATCGATTCGCCCATGGCACGCGCCCTGCTGAAGAAGCGCATCGACGACGAGTTCGCCGTGGAGCTGCCCGGCGGACTTACCCACTTCGTGCTGGTGGATGTGGGCTACGCGGGCTGACGTTACAGCGGCCGCGGGTACACGCGGCCTTCCCGCAGCGGCCGGAAGTAGTCTTTCTGCGCGTAGAACGCCGCGCCCTGTTCTGCATGCCACCCCGGGATGCCGGCCAATGGCAGCGGACGCAGTTCCGTCGGCATGACGAGGCTCGTGCCCGTCGAGATCGACGCGACCACGCGCGCGATCGCGTCGACCGGGTCGCCCAGCACCACCAGGCATTTCCCGACCAGCAGGCGTCCCGGCACCAGCACCTGCTCCATCAGCGCATGCCCCACGACGGCAGCGACCGTGATTCCGCCATCGTTCCATCGCCCGGCGTTCGCGTGGAACAGCGCCGTCCAGTCGTGCCGGTCCCACAGATCCAGCAAGGTCGTGTCGCGTACCTGCACGACGACGCCGCTCTCATCGAACTGCGCCAGCGCCTGCTGCGCAGGACTGCGCTCACGCGACCCCATCCGTTCGAGATGCCGGCACTGCTGCCGGTTGAGGGCGTGCTTGAGCACGGGGTAGCGCACCCAGACCATCGCGTTGAACAGGTCGTGCCAGTTCTCTGCCCGCGTGGCGATGCGCCCCTGCGCGATGCGCGCTTCGTAGTGCAGTCCGTCGGCAAGTAGCGTCGCGTCCTGCACGACGAAACGAGGCCCGGTTGCCGGCATCCACGCATTGAGGGCGTCGATATCCGGCCATCGTGCGGCCGTCATCAGGTCCAGATGGTCGCCATAGCCGTCGAACACAGGATGCCGGAAACACGCGGCATCCACCTGTCCACGCAAGGGAGCGACGAAACGACGCGGACCGTCGCCCGCACGGATTGCGCCCGTCGGCGCGGTCACAGCACCTTGAGATCGAGCGGCTGGCCCGCCGTGCCGGCGATGGCGTCGCCGATCAGGTCGTGCTCGTCGCTTTCGGTGATCTCCACGTCGACGAACTGGCCGACCCGCAGGCCGAGTTCGCCACCGTTCTGGATATGCACCAGGCCGTCGATCTCCGGCGCGTCGGACTTTGAACGCGCGACGGCGATGTCGTCTTCGATCAGGTCGACCAGGCACTGCTGCACGGTGCCGATCTTTGCCTCGAGACGGGCGGCGGAAATCTCCGCCTGCTTCTCCATGAAGCGCGCCAGGCGCTCCTGCTTGACCGCTTCCGGCACCGGGTCGGGCAACAGGTTGGCGGCAGCGCCTTCGACCGGCGAATAGGCGAACGCACCGACGCGGTCCAGCTGCGCTTCGTCGAGGAACTGCAGCAACTCTTCGAACTCCTGGTCCGTCTCGCCAGGAAAGCCGACGATGAAGGTCGACCGCAGCGTGATGTCCGGACAGATCGAACGCCAGCGCTTCACGCGCTCCAGCGTCTTGTCGACGGCACCGGGCCGCTTCATCAGCTTGAGGATGCGCGGACTGGCGTGCTGGAACGGGATGTCGAGGTACGGCAGCACTTTGTTCTCCGCCATCAGCGGGACGATGTCGTCGACATGCGGATACGGATACACGTAGTGCAGGCGCACCCACGCATCGAGTTCGCCCAGGCCTTCGCACAGCGCCTTCATGCGGGTCTGGTACGCCTTGCCACGCCATTCGCGTTCAGCGTACTTCACGTCCACGCCGTAGGCGGAGGTGTCCTGCGAGACCACCAGCAGTTCCTTCACGCCGCCGCGTACCAGCCGCTCGGCCTCGCGCAGCACATCGTCGACGGGACGCGAGACCAGGTCGCCGCGCATCGACGGGATGATGCAGAAGCTGCAGCGGTGGTTGCAGCCTTCGGAAATCTTGAGATAGGCGTAGTGACGCGGGGTCAGCTTGATGCCGTAGTCGGGCACCAGGTCCACGAAGGGATCGTGCTTCGGCGGCAGCGCTTCGTGCAGCGCCTCCATCACGCTCTGGTAGTCCTGCGGGCCGCTGATCGCCAGCACGTCCGGGTACTGCTCGCGGATCTGCTCCGGGCGCTTGCCCAGGCAGCCGGTGACGATGACCTTGCCATTCTGGTTCATCGCCTCGCCGATCGCATCCAGCGATTCGGCCACGGCGGAATCGATGAAGCCGCAGGTGTTCACCACCACCACGTCCGCCGCATCGTAGGTCGGCACGATGTCGTATCCCTCCACGCGGAGCTGGGTGAGGATGCGCTCGGAATCGACCAGGGCCTTCGGGCAGCCGAGGCTGACGAAGCCGACTTTGGGGTTCTGCAGGGACATGGAGACAGTACGGCGGCGGCGTGTACGGGGCGCGGATTATAGCCTCCCCCTCCCCCGGCACCCGGAATGCGCGTTCAGGCGGTCGTCGCCGCTTGCGCGGACTTGGGGCCTCCGCTGCCCCGGCATACACTGGCGGCATGGGCCACTGGACCACCCTCGACACACCCTGCGGCCGCATCGCGGCATGGCGGGCGGATCCCGATGGCCCGCCCCGCGGCGCCGTGGTGGTCGTGCAGGAGATCTTCGGCGTGAACGCGCATATCCGCAGCGTGGCCGAAGGGTATGCGCTCGAGGGCTACGCGGTGCTGGCGCCGGCCTATTTCGACGTCGTCGAACCCGGTGTGGAACTCGCCTACGACGCCGCCGGCGTCGAACGAGGGCGCGCACTGAGGACCGCCGTCGGCCTAGAGCGGGCCAACGACATCACCCGCGCCGCCGCCGACGCGCTTGCGACCTCGCATCACCTGGTCGGCACCGTCGGCTACTGCTGGGGCGGCACCGTCGCCCTGCTGGCTGCCATGCGGCTGGGCCTGCCCTCGGTCAGCTACTACGGCGCACGCAACCTGCCTTTCCTGGATGAAACACCGCGTGCGCCGGTGATGTTCCATTTCGGCGAACAGGACGCTTCGATCCCGCCGGACATGGTGCAGGCCCATCGCGACGCGCTGCCCGGGATGGAGGTCTTCACCTACCCTGCCGGGCACGGCTTCAACTGCGACCTGCGCGCGGGCTACGAACCGTCCAGTGCGCGGCTCGCACGCGAGCGCACGCTCGACTTCTTCACCCGGAACCTCGCATGACCGATTTCACGCTCGACCCGCGCCTGGCCGCCGACAGCGCGTTCATCGCCGATGGCCCGCTGTCGCAGGTGCGGCTGATGGACGACACGCGCTATCCATGGCTCGTGCTGGTGCCGCGTGTGGCGGGCATGAGCGAATGGCTGGACCTGGATGGCGGCCAGCAGCGCCTGCTGCTGGCGGAGATCAACCGGGCCGGCCAACTGATCCGCACGCAGCCTGGCGTGCAGAAGCTCAACATCGGCGCGCTCGGCAATATCGTGCGCCAATTGCATGTGCACCTGATCGGCCGCCATGACGGCGATGCAGCGTGGCCGGGACCGGTGTGGGGCCATGGGAGCGCGATCCGGCACGCACCGGATCGACTTGCGGTGGAAATCGAACGCTGGCGCCAGCGGCTGGCATGAGCGCGCCGCGTTTCGAACCGCTCGGCGACGACGCCCTGCTGGTGCGCTTCGGCGATACGATCGATGCATCCACCAATGCACGCGTCCATGGGCTGACCGCCCGCTTGCGCGCGCTGTCGCCTCCCTGGCTGCGCGATGCGGTACCGGCTTACGCCAGCCTCGCCGTGTTCTTCGACGCTGCGCGGCTGCGCGGCGACGATCCCCATGCCACCGTGGTGGATGCGGTGAACCGCCTGCTGTCCGATGCCGGCGCCGGACCCGTCGGCGACGGTGTGCTGCATGAGATTCCCGTCTGTTACGGCGGCCGGCATGGTGAAGACCTCGCGAGCGCTGCATACGAGCTGGGGCTCGACGAAGCCACGCTGATCGCCCGTCATTGCGCGCCGATCTACACGGTGGCGATGATCGGCTTCGCCCCGGGGTTTCCCTATCTGCTGGGGCTGGACCCGGCCCTGGCACTGCCGCGCCTGGCCACGCCACGCACGCGGGTCCCGGCAGGCGCCGTGGCGATCGGCGGCGCGCAAGCCGGCATCTATCCACGCGAAAGCCCTGGCGGCTGGCGACTGCTGGGACGCACGCCACAGGTGCTGTTCGACGTCCGCCGCGCGCAACCGTCCCTGCTGCAGCCAGGCGATCGCGTGCGCTTCGTCCCCATCGATGATGCCGCGTTCGATCGCATGGGGATAACCGCATGACCGCATGGCAGGTACTGGCGCCGGGCGCGCAGACCACCGTGCAGGACCAGGGCCGGCATGGCTGGCGCCACCTGGGCGTGGCCCGTGCCGGCGCGATGGATGTCGCCGCGCTCGGCATGGCGAACCGGCTGGTCGGCAACGAAGAAAGTGCGGCCGGGCTGGAAATCGTGTTGCGTGGCCCGCGCCTGCGACTGTCCCGACCCTGTCGTGTCGCGCTGACCGGCGCCGCCATCCAGGCGTGGTGGAACGAGGTGCCACTGCCGATGGGACGCCCGCTGGACCTGCCTGCGGGCGAACTGGCCCTGGGGCCGCTGCGCGACGGCCTGCGCGCCTGGTTGGCCGTGGCCGGCGGCATCACCACCCCCATGCTGCTGGACAGTCGCAGCACCGACCTGCGCGGCGGCTTTGGCGGGCACGAGGGGGGCGCGTTGAGGGAAGGTGATCGCCTGCCGCTGGGAGACGCCCGCCCCGCCCCCGTCGTGCGGCAGCCCGCGTACCCAGCTTGGTGGATCGACGTGGACGATCCCTGGACCGCGGATCGCCATGTGCTTCGCTATCTGCCTTCCCCCCATCCCGCAGCGCCGTCGTTGTCGGCAACCGTGTGGCGTACCCACGCGAACAGCAACCGGCAGGGCCTGCGCCTCGACGGCGCCAGCCTGCCGGCGGGCGGCGGCGATGGCGTGTCCGAGCCAGTCGCGGTGGGCACGTTGCAACTGCCGCCGGACGGGCAGCCCATCCTGCTGTTGGCCGATGCGCAGACGGTAGGGGGCTACCCGCGCCTGGGCCACGTGCTCGCCTGCGATCTCGGACGCGCCGCGCAACTGCGGCCCGGCGAGCCGGTGCACTTCCAGCGGGTCACGCCGGCCCAGGCCCATGCGCTGAACCGGCAGCACGCGCATCGCCTGGCCCGGCTGCGCCTGGCCATCGCGCACCGCCTGTGAGGCTGCGGTAGGCTCCCCGGCATGCGCACCATCGACTTCAACTGCGACCTGGGCGAAGACTGCGGCGACGATGCGGCGATCGTGCCGTATATCAGCTCGGCCAGCATCGCCTGCGGTTTCCATGCCGGTTCGCCGGACACCATGCGGCGCACCGTGGCGCTGTGCCTCGCGCACGGCGTGGCCATCGGCGCGCACCCGTCGCATGCGGACCGCGAGCACTTCGGCCGCGTTGCGCATGCGCTTTCTGCCGAAGCAGCATATGCACTGACGCTGTATCAGGTGGCCGCGCTGGACGGTTTCGTAAACGCCGCGGGCGGGCGCCTCCACCACGTCAAACCGCACGGCGCCCTGTACAACCAGGCCGCCCGTGACGCCGTCCTGGCCGATGCCATCGCGCACGCCGTGCGCGACCATGACGCGGGCCTGGCGCTGTACGGATTGTCAGGCAGTGCGTTGACCGCTGCGGGGGAACGCGTCGGCCTGCGGGTGGCGCACGAAGCCTTCGCCGAACGTCGTTACGAGGCCGATGGCGCGCTGACGCCGCGCTCGCAGGCCGATGCCAGCATCGATGACCTGTCCACGGCCGCCGCACAGGTCGCCCGGATGCTGGACACCGGCATCGTCGTTGCGCGCACCGGCGAACCGGTGCCATTGCGCGCGGACAGCATCTGCCTGCATGGCGACCGTAGCGATGCCGCTGCGTTCGCGCGGGGACTTCGACAGACCATCGAATCCAGGGGGTTCGCCATCCGCGCCATGGAGCGTCTCGCATGAGTTATTGGCCCCTGCTGGGCATCGTCGTCGTGGTGGCGGGTTTCGTACTGCGCTTCAACCCCGTCATCGTGGTGGTCACGGCGGGCCTGGCCAGCGGCCTCGCGGCCGGCAAGTCCATCCCTGACCTGCTCGCGCTGCTCGGCGATAGCTTCGTGTCCAACCGCGCCCTGCTGATGTTCGCGCTGACGCTGCCGACCATCGGCCTGCTGGAACGCGCGGGCCTGCGCGAACACGCGCTGCGCTGGATCGCGCGGCTGCGCGGCCTGACGCTGTCGCGCCTGCTGGCAGGCTACCTGCTGGTGCGCCAGGGACTGAGCATGGTGGGCCTGATCGATATCGCCGGGCATGCGCAGACCGTGCGGCCGCTGCTGGCGCCGATGGCCGAATCCGCCGCCGGCAAGACACGCGCGCCGCTGTCGCGGGAGGAAACCCAGCGGGTGCATGCGATGTCGGCCGCGACCGACAACATCGGGCGCTTCTTCGGCGAGGACGTGTTCCTCGCCTTCGGCGCGGTGCTGCTGATCCAGGGTTTCTACGCCCAGCATGGTATCGCCCTGGAGCCACTGCAGATCGCGTTGTGGGCACTGCCGACGGCGATCGCCGCCTTCATCATCCATGCGGTGCGCATCGTGCTGTTCCAGCGCCGGCTGGACCGTGCGGAACCCGCGAGCGAGGAGCAGCCCGATGCTGTCGACTGAGCACTTCTACTGGGTGCTGGCGGCTTTCCTCGCCTACGCCGGCTGGAGCAACCTGCGCCAGCGGCGTTACGCGCACGCCGCATTCTGGAGCCTCATCGCGGCGCTGTTCGCTGCGGGCGATGTCGTGCTGCGCGCGAGCAAGGCCGGCGATGCACTGCCGGCGCAACTCGCCGGTGGCGCGGTGCTGGCGCTCGCCCTGCTGGCCACGCGCATGCGGCGCGAACCGCTGGACGAAGCGCCGGAATCGGAACGGCTGGCGTCCGCGTTGCGGCTGGGCCACCGGCTGTTCCTGCCGGCGCTGCTGATCCCGGCGCTGACGATCACCGTCGTGCTCGCCGGCCCGCACCTGTCCTTCGGCGGCACCCCGTTGTTCGCGCCCACCGGCATGACGCTGGTCGGCCTGGCGTTGGCGTGCGTGGCCTCGGCCATCGCGGCGATCGCGGTGACGCGGCAACCGCCGCTGCGTGCCGCCGATGAAGGGCGACGGCTGCTCGACACGATGGGCTGGGCGGCGCTGCTGCCGCTGGTGCTGGCGACGCTGGGCGGCGTGTTCGCGGCCAGCGGCGTGGGCGAAGCGGTGGCCTCGCTGGTGTCGATGGTGATCCCGGCCGACAACCGCATGGCCTGCCTGCTGGCGTTCGCACTGGGCATGGTGGTGTTCACCGTCATCATGGGCAATGCGTTCGCCGCCTTCCCGGTGATGATGGCCGGCATCGGCCTGCCGTTGCTGGTGCAGCGGCACGGTGCCGATCCCGCCATCCTCGGCGCGATCGGCATGCTGACCGGCTACTGCGGCACGCTGCTCACGCCGATGGCGGCGAACTTCAACATCGTCCCCGCCGTGCTGCTGGAACTCGACGACCAGTACGGCGTGATCCGCGCGCAGGCCGCGACGGGTCTGTGGCTGATGGGCACCAACGTGCTGCTGATGGCGTGGCTGTGCTTCCGCTGATGCTTCTCCCACGGGATATCCGATGACGACGACGCGCACCGTCCTGCTGACCGGCTTCCAACCCTTCGGCGGCGAGCTGGTCAATCCCAGCTGGCAGGCAGTGTCCGCCCTGCATGGCGCGCGCATTGCCGGCCATCGCGTGGTGGCGCACGAATTGCCGGTCGCCTTCGGCGCGTCGCTGAAGGCGCTGCGTGCCGCCTTGCGGGACGTCAGGCCGTCGCTGGTGATCTGCGTCGGACAGGCCGGCGGACGCGCGCAACTGTCGCTGGAACGGGTGGCGATCAACATCGACGATGCGCGCATTCCCGACAATGCGGGACAACAGCCTGTCGACCTTCCCGTGGTCGAGGGCGGTCCGGCGGCCTACTTCTCGACGCTGCCGATCAAGGCCATGCGCGAAACGCTATGCGACACCGGATTCCCGGCCGAGGTCTCGCAGACCGCGGGCACCTACGTCTGCAACCACGTGTTCTACGGGCTGATGCATGCACTGCGGCGCCAGCGTACGGTGCGGGCGGGCTTCATCCACATCCCCTACTCGCCTGCGCAGGCGTCGATGCACCCCGGCGCGCCCAGCGTGGCAGTGGAAACGGTGACCGAAGCGCTGCGCCTGGCGGTGCGGGTCGCATTGAAGACACACACGGATGCACGCCTAGCCGCCGGCGCGGAGCACTGACCCGACCGCGCTCGATCAGTGGGCGCGGATGACGCGCGTACCCGCGATCAGATCGTGCAGGCAGCGCTGATCCTGGCGGAAGATCATCAGCGAATCGACCACGACGTACAGCAGGCCCACGCACGGGATGTTGGCGATGGCATTCGTCGGCAGGTAGCGCTTGACCAGCAGGTCGGTCAACGAGGGCTTGTTGCCCTGCAGATCGACAATCTTTACGGACACCAGCTTCTTCCCCCAGGTTTGCCCCGTGGCGTGCAGTGGGTACCCCTGGATCAGGGCGAACACGGCAAAGCCGATGACCGCCCATAGCAGCGTCGTGCCGAGCGGCATCAATCCCAAGCCGCCGGACCGCCCCGCTTCGAACGCCGCTTCCCAATACCCCCCGACGAACATCAGCGGCACGATCGCCACGAGCGCGATGACGCCGTCGATCAGCACGGCAGCCAGCCGTAGCCAGCGCAGCTCGGAATCCGGTGCCCCCGCGACATTCTGATTGACGATATCCGCGTCGGGAGTGCGGTAAGGATCCTGCGGCATCTGCGGCGGTGTCTGCATCCTGATTCCTTTCAATTCAATGCGATCGGGAGAGGCTCAGGTGCGCGGCAGCGTCACGCCGGTCTGGCCCTGGTACTTGCCGCCCCGGTCCTTGTAGCTGGTCTCGCAGACGTCATCCGCGTCGGACTGGAAGAACAGCATCTGCGCCACGCCCTCGTTGGCGTAGATGCGTGCAGGCAGCGGCGTGGTGTTGCTGAACTCCAGCGTCACGTGGCCTTCCCACTCCGGCTCCAGCGGCGTCACGTTGACGATGATGCCGCAGCGCGCATAGGTGCTCTTTCCCAGGCACACCACCAGTGTGTCGCGCGGGATGCGGAAGAACTCCACCGTGCGCGCCAGCGCGAAGCTGTTCGGCGGGATGATGCATTCATCGGCTTCGATGTCCACGAAGCTCTTCGGATCGAAGTGCTTGGGATCGACGATGGTGGAATTGATGTTGGTGAACACCTTGAACTCGCGCGAGCAGCGCACGTCGTAGCCGTAGCTGGAGGTGCCGTAGCTGACGATGCGCTCGCCATTGACCTGCTTGACCTGCCCCGGCTCGAACGGCTCGATCATGCCCTGCTGCTCGGCCATGCGGCGGATCCAACGGTCGCTCTTGATGCTCATGCAAATCCTGGTCTGGGGAACGAAGCCGCGCGCCCAGCGCGGCGGAGGGGGATTGTAGGGCGGCCCCCGGCCCGCCGTCTGCGTCCGGCGGGTCAGACCAGCGACGAGGCGATCGGCACGCTGGCCCGCGGCCGCTGCGCCAGCGTGGCCGCCATGACCCGTGCGGTCTGCCGGTAGGCCTGTGCCACGACGGAGTCCGGCGCCGCGACAACGACCGGCTTGCCGGCGTCCCCCTGCTCGCGGATCGCGATGTCCAGCGGCAGCGAGCCCAGCAACGGCACGCCGTACTGCGCCGCCATCCGTTCGCCGCCACCCTGGCCGAACAGGTGTTCGACATGGCCGCAATTCGAGCAGGTATGGACCGCCATGTTCTCGACGATACCCAGCACGGGCACCTCCACCTTCTCGAACATCTTCAGCGCCTTCCTGGCGTCCAGCGTGGCGATGTCCTGCGGCGTGGTGACGATGACCGCCCCCGCGACCGGGATCTTCTGGGCCAGCGTCAGCTGGATGTCGCCCGTTCCGGGCGGCAGGTCGACCAGCAGGTAGTCCAGGTCGCCCCACAAGGTGTCGGTGAACAACTGCATCAGCGCCGACGTCGCCATCGGCCCCCGCCAGATCATCGGCGTGTCCTGGTCGACGAGGAACCCGATCGACATGGCCTCCACCCCGAACGCCCGCATCGGCTCGATCGACTTGTTGTCATGGCTCTCCGGCCGCCCCGACAGGCCCAGCATGGCCGGCACGCTGGGACCATAGACGTCCGCGTCCAGCACGCCCACCCGAGCGCCTTCAGCCGCCAGTGCCAGCGCCAGGTTCACCGAGGTCGTCGATTTCCCCACCCCCCCTTTGCCGGAGCCGACGGCAATGACGTTGCGGATGCGGGGATGGGGGGACAGGGAACCCTGGACGGCGTGCGAGGCGATGCGGGAGGTAAGCGACAGCGAACCCAGCCGCTGCTGCCGTGCCGCCAGAGCCGCCGCGAGCTGCGATTCGATGCCTTCCCGCATCCCCTCCAACGGAAATCCAGCGAGCAGCGAAACCTCTTCCCCGGCAGGCCCCGGGGAAACACTCCAACGGAGGCCCCTGTTCAGCTCAACCGTCAATCCAGGCAACGTGATTTGCGACAGGTATTCCACTTCCAAGCCAACTCCCGGATAAATTTGTGACATACATCACACTTTAGACAGTAACGCCGGTAACATGTTTGCGTGCTATGGGCTTCCGCGTTAATCCCATGTTAACGTCGGATCACGAGGACGTTTATGTGCGGCTGGGACTGAAGGATCAGTCCAATTGGGGTCGCATCCATTGACAGTTTAGGGGATTCACCACATGTCAGTTCGCAACACGAATGCGCCCAAGCGCAGCCGCCTGAGTGCGGCATTGATCACCACTCTGATGGTGCCGTTCGCGGGCAGCGCGTTCGCCCAGGACGCAAGCTCCACCAGCCCGCAGCAGCCCACTCAGTCGACCTCCACGCTGGACAAGGTCACCGTGACGGGTTCGCGCATTAAGAAGGCGGAAGTCGAAGGACCCGCCCCGGTGGTCGTCCTGACCGCGGAAGACATCGAGCGCGAAGGCTTCAGCACGGTCTACGAGGCACTGAGCACCCTCAACCAGTTCACGGGTAGCGTCCAGAACGAAATGACGCAGAGCGGCTTCACGCCGAATGCGCAGTTCATCAATCTGCGCGGCTTGGGCCCCGGCTATACGCTGATCCTGGTCAACGGCAAGCGCATGGCGGACTACCCGGTCCCCTATAACAGCCAATCCAACGCCGTCAGCCTGAGTTCGATCCCGGCGTCGGCGGTCTCGCGCATCGAAGTCCTGACAGGCGGCGCGTCGGCCATCTACGGTTCCGACGCGGTGGCAGGCGTGCTCAACGTGATCACGAAGGACAACTACGAAGGCGACAGCATCCGCCTACGCGGTGGCACCACGACCATGGGTGGCGGCGACACCGGCCTGGCCCAGTGGACTGGCGGTAAGACCGGGGACAAGTGGAGCCTGACCTACTCGCTGGAATACCTGAACCGCGAAGGCATTCTGGGTTCGCAGCGTGAAGATCGTGACTCGTATTACGACAACCCCGACTTCCGGGGTCGCCCGGAGTTCGCGACCGCGGTGGGTGGCGTGTATTTGTATCGCAACACCGGTGCGGCCTATAACTGGCTGACGCCGGCAGGCACTCTGTCGACCTCGGTCGATGCATTGCGTTACGCGTGCGACCGTACGTCTTCCGAGTTCGAACCGTACAACTCGTCAGCGTCGGTCAGCAATGCGACCCCGAACCGCTGCGGCTACTTCGGATACCCCGCTACGTCCGCGTTGCAGAATAGCTATAACAAAACCTCGGCGTACGTATCGGGCACCTTCGATTTCGACAATGGAACCCAGCTGTACGGCCAGTTCCTCGGAACCGACTCGCGCAACACCGGCGTCAGCTCGACCCAGTTCTGGCAGACGCCTGGCTATGTGTTTACGCCGGCCTACGGTTACATCCAAGCCCAGCGCATCATCACACCGGAAGAAATCGGCGGCGCCCAACGCACCGAATACAACGAAAAATCCTACAACCTGTTCGCGGGCATCCGCGGCTCCATGTTCGACAACCGCTTCGACTGGGACTTCGGCGTGTCGTACTCGCGCTTCGAGTTCGAATCCAACCGTCCCCGTTTCCTCAAGGACAAAGTTAACGAGTATTTCCTCGGAACCCAAACCGGCTTCCAGAGCATCTACCCCCGCTACAACGGCTATGGCCTGACCCATCTGCAGCGGCTGTTCGGGCCGATGACGCCCGATACTTACCGCTCGCTGTCGACGACCGTCCACAGCACGGGTGAGTCCGAGAACACCACGGCATCATTCAGCATGTCCGGCGATCTGTTCGAACTTCCGGCAGGCGCAGTGGGTGCGGCGCTGGTGGTCGAAGCTGGTAAGCAGGAATACACGCTAACGCCGGATCCCCGCACCACGCCCGACTACGCGGGCACCGACGCCATCTACAACCTAACCAGCACCGGCGGCGGCGGTGATCGTGATCGCTACGCGATCGGCCTGGAGTTCAGCGTACCGATCTTCGATAGCCTGAAGGCCAACTTGGCTGGCCGTTACGACAAATACGACGACGTGACCGATGTCGGCGGCGCATTCACTTGGTCGGCCGGCCTAGAGTATCGTCCCGTCGACTCCCTGCTGCTGCGCTCGAGCTACGCCACCAGCTTCCGCGCACCCGACATGCACTATGTGTTCGCCGGTTACTCTGGTGCGTACACCTACATCACTGACGCCTACCTGTGCCGCGTCAATGGCATCGATCCGCAGTCCTCCGACTGCAGCGGCGACAGCGACTACTACTATCAAGTCTTCCGTACTTATGAAGGGCGCCGGGACCTGGAAGAAGAGACTAGCAAGTCGTGGACCGCGGGTCTGGTGTGGGACATCATGGACAACATGTCGGTCACGGTCGACTATTACAGCATGAAGCTCGAGAATCAGGTCGCCGAACTGGATAGTGATTTCCTGATGCGCCAGTACGCCGACTGCCGACTGGGCGAGGACGTCAACGGCAATCGGGTCGATGGGAACTCGCCGTCCTGCCAGGCATTCTTGGCGCAGGTCTCCCGTGCAGGCGGCGAGCTTTCCAACGGACAAGTCTCCGAGTACAGCTCGTACCCGATCAACCAGGCCAGCCTTGAAACCCAGGGTATCGATGCGAATTGGAAGTACTCGCTGGACACCGACCGCTGGGGGACCTTCGGCTTCGAGCTGGGTTATACCCACGTACTGAAGCTGGACCTGGTGCGTTTCGAAGGTGACGAAGTCGAGAACATCCGCGACCACCTGCAGTACTTCAACTACCGCAGCCGCGCCAATGCACGCGTGAGCTGGAGCAACGACGACTGGCTGGTTACCACCTATGCGACTCGCATGGGTTCCCTGCCGAACTGGGCGGAAACCGGTCGCATCGCTCCGTACATACGCTACAACCTAGACGTGCAGAAGAAGGTCACCGACAAGCTGACGCTCGGTTTCTCGGTGGTCAACCTCTTCAACAACCGCCAGCCGAAGGACGACACGTTCAACAGCTGGCCTTATACCTGGCGCTCGCATGACGTGATCGGTCGCCAAGTGTATGCAGATGTCCGCTACACGTTCTAAGGTCAGGGTCAGCCCCTAGAGCAGGAGAAAAGCCCGGCGCAAGTCGGGCTTTTTTTCTCGGCCATTTCGCGGCAGACTCAAAACGTGTTGCCGAGCCCTTCGCTGAGTGTTCCAGACTCCACGGATGGCTGCGCAGGAGACACGAGCGCAAGTCATTTCCGGCCAAGGCCGGCAGCCTGCCTCCAGCACTAAACTTCGGATAACAGCACCCTTATCAAGGGGCCATCAAGGGGATGACAAAAATGAAACCAATCCGTACCACTGCTGCGTGGCTGATTACCGCCGCCTGCGCGCTGTCGATCGCCGATGCGAATGCGCAGTCGATCGCTGATTTCGTTAAGCATCCGACCTACAGCAGCGCGCGCATCTCACCCGACGGAAAGTACCTTGCCCTGCGCGTCGACCGTGGCGAACAGGACGTCCTGACCGTCCTGCGCACCAGCGATCTGCAGATCGTCAAGATCAATCAGTTGCCGGAGAAGAAGAGCGTTGGCTCCTTCTACTGGACCAGCCCTGAGCGCCTGATGTTCAACGCCGTCAGGAAGATCGGCTCTTTCGAGCGCCCAGTCGGTACCGGTGAGTGGTTCTCGGTCAATGCGGACGGCTCACAGCCACGCACGCTTATCGAGTACGGCACTCAGAATGTCACCCAACGTTCCAAGCAGGTCGACGGCCAGTCATTCTCGCTGCTCGACACGCTCCCCGACGATGATGTCAACGTCATCATGACTGCCCGCTATCAGCGCTCCAGCACCGGCGCAGGTGCGGAAGTCGTAATGGTGGACACGATCAGTGGCCGCAGAAAGCCTCTCGGTCGGGCACCGAAGGAAAACTGCTCCATGGTTCTTGACCATGAGAAGCAACCAGCGTTCGCCGTGTGCTACAGCGACAAGGATGAGGAATCCGGCTTCGATACGCACAACGAGGTATATGCGCGCGCAGCTGACGGCAAATGGAACCAAATCAGCTCATCGAAAAGCAACGGCGCGCGCCTGAGCATATTGGGATCCGCCGTTAACGGCGACATCTACGCGCTGCGCGATGACGGGAAGGCCCCAGCCGGCTTCGGCACTCTGGATGCGCGTAGCGGCGATTTCAAGGAGCTGTTCAAGGATCCAGTTTCCGATGTCTCGGGCTACGTGCAATCTGTGGACGGCTCGGAAAGGATTCTCGGCGTAGTAACCGAAGCAGGTGAACCAGAGGTCACCCTGGTGGAATCCAAGCACTCGGATGCACAGCTTTATGCCTCCTTGGCTTCTGCGTTTCCCGGCCAGTTCGTCAGCTTCAGCAGTGCTACCCGAGACGGCCAGCTTATCGTCGTCAGCACCTACAGCGACCGCAATCCAGGCGAACTTTACCTGTACGATCGCAAGGCCAACAAAGCCCGATTCCTGATGAAGAACCGACCGTGGATCGACCCGAAGAAAATGGGTTCCATGCAGTCGATCTCGTTCACCGCTAGGGACGGACGCAAGATCCATGGCTACTTGACCATTCCACACGGCTCCGACGGCAAGAACATGCCACTGATTGTCAACGTCCACGGCGGACCTATGGGACCGCGCGACAACTGGGGCTACAGCACCGAACCACAACTGTTTGCCAGTCGTGGATACGCCACCCTGCAGATCAACTATCGCGGCTCCGGCGGTTTCGGCAAGGAGTTCCAAGACCTAGCTTACGGACAATGGTCGCAGGGCATCATGAATGACATCATCGACGGAACGCGTCACGTCATTGCCCAAGGGCAGGCGGATAAGGACAAGGTCTGCATCTATGGCGGCAGTTTCGGTGGATATGCTTCATTGATGGCGCCATCCCGCGACACCGAACTATTCAAGTGCGCGTTTGGCTATGTCGGTCTCTACGACGCGCAGATCCAGCTCAGCAAGAGCGATACAAGCCGTAGCGAAAGCGGCCGCCGGTACCTGATACGTGCGTTTGGACGCACCCGTGCCGAGCAGGATGCGATGTCGCCGATCACCTATGCCAGCAAAATCAAGCTCCCGGTCTACTTGGCTGCAGGCGCGCGTGATGAACGCTGCCCGCCCGAGCACACTGAGGCGATGGCCAAGGCGCTTACCGCCGCCGGCAACTCGCCAGAAGGCATGATCATCCAGTCCGGCGAAGCGCACGGATTCTACAAGGAAGAAAACAACGAGCGTTTGTATACCGCAATGCTCGCCTTCTTCGATCGGCATATTGGCCCCAAAAAAAGCGGCGGTGCCACCCTGGCTGACTGACCGCTGTCGAGCATGGCTTTCAGCACATCCCCCCGATTGGGATGTGCTGTCATGCTGCAATACAGTCGTGCATGCTTCGGAAGGAAATAGATATGCGTTCAAGGACCACGAATGCGCTGTTCGTAGCGCTGCTCCTCGCCTGCGCACAGCAATCCGCGCCTGCCCAGAGCGGGAAAAAAGCACTTATCCCGCCCGATCCCGCAGCCGATGCACAGTTCCGGGCAGCTGGCTTTCTGGAAAGCCATCCCGACATCCGCTATCGCCTGCTTGGCCTTGAAGAGTTCCGCAACAACAATCATGCCGATGCGTTGCGCTTCTTCAAGCGCGCCTCGTTCTACGCCGACAAGCCCTCCCAGGGCATGGTCGCCGAGATGTACTGGTCGGGTCAGGGCGTGGAAAAAGACCCGGTGATTGCCTACGCATGGATGGATCTCGCAGCAGAACGCGGTTACGAGGGCTTCCGCGGCCTGCGTGAGCGCTACTGGAAGTCACTGTCTGCGGAAGAGCGCCAACAGGCGCTGGTACAGGGAGAGGCCATATACGCCACCTACGGTGACGCGGCCGCGAAGCCTCGACTTGCCACCGTGCTTCGACGGGAACGCAAGAAGGTCACCGGCAGCCGGACCGGCTTCGCCGGCTCACTAAAGATCTACGTCCCCGGCCCGAGCGGTTCCGAGCAGATCGATGGCAGCAAGTTCTACGACGAGCGTTTCTGGGACGTTGAGAAGTACTACACATGGCACGACAGCATCTGGATGAAGCCAAGAATCGGCAAAGTGAGCGTCGGTAACATAGACCAGGTCGATGCCGCGTCACCCGCGCCGGCCTCTCGCATCCCGGCAACTGCACCGAACACCAGCGCCCCTGAGCCAGAAACCCCAACGCGCGATGAAACGGAACTAGGCACGCGCGAACAGGATTGAACAGGGACCTTCCATACCCCACCGGATGCGGTATAAAAGCGTCATCCTGCCAGCTCTCGCCGGCGGGCCTGACCTACATCCCTGGGAGGGGAACATGCGCAAGACCCTGATGGCCGCGATGCTGGCCGCTCCTCTGATGGCCCTGTCGATGATGGCGTCCGCCGCCGATCCGGTGGTGGGCCGCTGGAAGACCATCGACAGCGACACCGGCAAGCCGAAGTCGTTCGTCGAGATCACCCAGGCCGCCAACGGCACGATCACCGGCCGCATCGTCGAGCTGATCAACCCGAGCAAGCCGAACCCGACCTGCGACAAGTGCAAGGACGACCGCAAGAACAAGCCGATCACCGGCATGGAGATCATCCGCGGCATGAAGGCCGAGGGCGGCGGCGACTACGCTGGCGGCACCATCCTCAAGCCCGACGAGGGCAAGGTCTACAAGTCGAAGATGGAGCTGATCGACGGCGGCAAGAAGCTGGAGGTTTCCGGCTGCATCGCCTTCATCTGCAAGTCGCAGACCTGGATCCGCCAGTAAGTCCTCGCGGATCTTCGATGGCACGGGCCCGGCATCGCCGGGCCTGTTTCGTTTGCGGGGCGGGAAGTGCGTCCACGGCTCCATGCGATAATCGCCGTCCCCCGCCGCGAAGCCTGTCATGAGCCGTACTGCCCTCGTCACCAATGCCCTGCCCTATGCCAATGGCCCGCTGCATCTGGGCCATCTGGTGGGCTACATCCAGGGCGACATCTGGGTTCGCGCGTGGCGGATGCGCGGCGACACGGCCTACTTCGTCTGCGCAGACGACACGCACGGTACGCCGATCATGCTGGCGGCGGAAAAAGCCGGCGTCACGCCGGAAGTCTTCATCGCCGGCATCCAGGCCAGCCACGAGCGCGACTTCGCCGCGTTCGGCGTGGCGTTCGACCATTACGATTCGACCAACTCCGCCGCGAGTCGCGAGCTGACCGAGCAGTTCTACCAGCGTCTGGAGGCCGGCGGCCATATCAGCCGCCGCACGGTCGCCCAGTTCTACGATCCGGCCAAGGGCATGTTCCTGCCCGACCGCTACATCAAGGGCATCTGTCCGAATTGCGGCTCCGCCGACCAGTACGGGGACAACTGCGAGGTCTGCGGCGCGACATACGCGCCGACGGATCTGAAAGAGCCGAAGTCGATCCTGTCCGGCAGCACGCCGGAGATCCGCGATTCGGAGCATTACTTCTTCGAGGTTGGCCGCTTCGATGCCTTCCTGCGCGAGTGGCTGGCTGGCGACGTCGCACTGCCGGGCGTCAAGGCGAAGCTGCGCGAGTGGCTGGATGCTGAGGGCGGCCTGCGCGCGTGGGACATCTCGCGTGATGCGCCCTACTTCGGCTTTGAAATTCCCGGCGCGCCCGGCAAGTACTTCTATGTGTGGCTGGATGCGCCGATCGGCTACCTGAGCAGTTTCCGCAACCTGTGTGCCGAGCGCGACCTCGACTTCGCCTCGCACCTGGAGGCCGGCACCGACGTGGAACTGCACCACTTCATCGGCAAGGACATCGTCAATTTCCACGGACTGTTCTGGCCAGCGGTGCTGCACGGCACCGGGCATCGCGCGCCGACGCGCCTGCACGTCAACGGCTACCTGACCGTCGATGGCGCGAAGATGTCGAAGTCGCGCGGCACCTTCATCATGGCGCGCACTTATCTGGACGTTGGCCTGGAGCCCGAAGCGCTGCGCTATTACTACGCGGCGAAGTCGTCCGGAGGCGTCGATGACCTCGACCTCAACCTGGGCGACTTCATCGCGCGCGTCAATGCAGACCTGGTCGGCAAGTTCGTCAACCTCGCCAGCCGCTGCGCCGGCTTCATCGACAAGCGCTTCGGCGGCAAACTCGCCAACGCATTGCCCGATCCCGCCACATACCAGCGTTTCATCGACGCGCTAGACCCGATCGCCGATGCCTACGAGCGCAACGAACCCGCCACGGCGCTGCGGCTGACGATGGCGTTGGCCGACGAGGCCAACAAGTACATCGACGAGACCAAACCCTGGGTGATCGCCAAGCAGGAAGGCGCGGACGCCGAACTGCAGGCCATCTGCACGCAGGGCCTGAACCTGTTCCGCGTGCTCGCCGCAGCACTGAAACCGGTGCTGCCGCGCACGGCCGCAGAAGCGGAGGCGTTCCTCAGCGCACCCGTCATCACCTGGACTGATGTGGCCGCGCCCTTGCAAGGGGGGCACACCATCCAGCCGTATTCCCCCCTCTTCACCCGTATCGACCCGAAACTGATCGACGCCATGACCGACGCCTCCAAGGACACCCTCGCCGCTCCGGTGCCTGCCGCCGCCCCCGAGAAGAAGACCGAAGCGAAGGTGGCCGCGCCCGCAGAACCGAAGGACGCCGGCGGCATCATCGGCATCGAGGACTTCGCCAGGCTCGACCTGCGCATCGGCAAGGTGCTGGAGTGCGGCTTCGTCGATGGCTCCGACAAACTGCTGCGCTTCCTCCTGGATGCGGGCGACCTGGGCCAGCGGCAGATCTTCTCCGGCATCCGCGCCAGTTACGGCGAGCCGGAGAAGCTGGTCGGCCGCAACGTGGTGTTCATCGCCAACCTGGCGCCGCGCAAGATGCGCTTCGGCATGAGCGAAGGCATGATCCTGTCGGCCGGTTTCGATGGCGGTGCGCTGGCATTGCTCGACGCCGACGCGAGCGCCCTGCCCGGCATGCCGGTGCGTTGATAGCCCCCCGTCGTGCAACGGCGATGAATGCCGATCTCGTCGAACGGCTCGATCGCCTGCTACCGCAGACCCAGTGCGGCCAGTGCGGTTATGACGGCTGCCGGCCGTATGCGCAGGCGATGGCGCGCGGCGAGGCCGGCATCGATCATTGCCCGCCCGGGGGCGACGAAGGGGCGAGGAGCCTTGCCCGTGTGCTCGACGTGCCGCTGCTGCCGTACGACCGCTCGCGCGGCACGCACAAACCGGCGATCGTCGCCGTCGTGATCGAGGCCGATTGCATCGGCTGCACGAAGTGCATCCAGGCCTGTCCGGTGGACGCGATCATCGGCGGCGCCAAGCACATGCACGTCGTGATCGACCCCCTCTGCACGGGCTGCGAACTCTGCGTGCCTGCATGCCCGGTGGACTGCATCGTGATGGAACCGGCCTGAGCACGACGGCAACGGCTGTACCACGACTCCTTCAGGCAGGCTTTTCCTCAGCGAGCGCCAGCCTCGCACGCTGAGCACACCCGCTCGACGGCGTAGCCCTGTGCGCGCAGCTTCTCGACCACACCGTCCTCGCCCAGCAGGTGCAGCGCGCCGACGACTACCAGTGCGTCGTCGTCACCCGGCTGGTCGAGGATCTGCCGGATCTTCGGCAACCAGGCATCGTTGCGGTCCACGTTGATGCGCCGGTACAGGCGCGGATACTGCGCGCGCATGTCGGCCGCCATGCCCTTCCACAGACCCTCGGCATCGCCCCGGCGCCATGCGTCGTGCAGGCGCCTGGTCTCGTCGGCGCCCTTGTCGGCCTGCTCGAGCGCCTCGGCGATGAACTGGCGCTGCTCGGCCGCATCCATGCCGTCCAGCACGCCAATCTGTTCCTCTGCGCGCTCAAGCCCGCCCGTCGGCTTCCCGGCGGCCTGGGCCTTGTCCATGAAGTGGTTGTCCAGACCGAGCTTCGGTTCCAGACCCTGCTTGGTCATCTCGACGATGCTGATGGTCAGGCCGACGAACCAGGGTTCGAAGCCGTTGAACGATGCCAACGGCAGGCCATTCTTGCTGGCCCACGCTTCCAGCCGTGTCCACGTGGTGGCATCCAGCTCCTGCTGCAGCGTTTTGCCATCCGTCCGCATCGCGGCCTGCATCATCAGCTGTGGCAATGCCGGCGATCGCATCTCCTCGGGCGACATCTCGAAGATCACGCGCTCGGCATCGGCGAAGGCCGCATCCACATCCGCGGACAGCGGGTAGTCGGTGGGGCGAAGCAGGTGGAACGACCCGAGCAGATAAACCGCGTTGTCGCTGTCGGAAACCTTCCACAGCAGCGGAATCGGTGCGGCATCCACCGTTGGCGTATCCGCGGCCAGCACGGACGCACTGCCGAGCAGCACGGTGAAGACGAGGACTTTCAGCGAATTGCGCAGCGACATCCTTTTCTTCCCTGACAGCTCAGAGCACTTTGATTGGTTTTGCGTAAGCCTTCTCGCCGGCATCGATCGCCACATCGAGTCGGTTCTCCGCGGGCGGCAGCGGACACGTCGCGTACGGGGTGAACGCGCACGGCGGGTTGTAGGCACGATTGAAATCCAGCACGACCTTCCCGTCCTTCGGCCCGTCCGCATCCAGGAAGCGTCCCGCAGGATAGCTGCCGTGACCGCTGGTGCGATCGGCGAGCAGGAAGAACAGCGGCCCTTCGGGTGGCCCCAACGCTTCCAGGCGAAACGTCTTGCCATCCCGCTCGAACTCGACCGCGCCGGGATTCGGTGATTCGTTGGCCACGCCGATGACATCGACGATGGTCAGGGTCTTGCCCGGCGGGTGTGGAACGTAGCGGCCCTCGACGCGCCACGCCTCCTGCGCAGGCCAGTAGTCCAGCCCCACGAACTGCGTGCGCGATTCGGCGTCGGCATGCTTGACGCGCAAGGCATGGCGACCGCCGCGCTCGATGACGGTCAACAGCCCCTTGCCCTCGTCGAAGCCCACCACGCCCGGCGTTGGATCGCGATCGCTCTGCAGTTCCACGCGTCCCTTGAATGGCTCGCCGTTGAGCGTGAGGTCGACGCCGCGCTCGGGGGTGAGGAGGATTCGCCCCGACTGCTGCGTGATCATGCCCATCTTCGCCGGACCGACGGCGAGCTTGATGCCGCTGCCCGGTCCACTGCCGATGAAGTGGGACTTCAGTTCGATCCAGTGCAGGCCGACCAGGCTGGTCCAGCCGTCCGGCGCGAGCAACTCGGTCTTGCGCTGTTCACGCCAGGCCGCATTGTCGGCAAGGAAGGTGACGTCGGCGACCTTGCCGCCCGTCACGTCCTTGCCGCCGTCGCCGCCACATCCGGCCAGCGCCACCAGCAGCATGGCCATCCCCAGCCAGCCCGTGTTCTTCCCCATGTCAGCGTCCTCGCAGGAACCAGCGGTCGATCTCGTTCAAGGAAAAGCGCGCCCACGTCGGGCGGCCGTGGTTGCATTGCCCGGAGCGCTCCGTGGCTTCCATCTCGCGCAGCAGCGCATTCATTTCAGGCAGCGTCAGGCGCCGGTTCGCGCGCACGGCGCCGTGGCAGGCCATCGTCGCCAGCAGTTCGTCGCGCGCCGCCGCCACGCGTCGGCTCTCGCCATGCTCGCGCAGGTCCGCCAGCACGTCGCGCAGCAGCGCCTCCGGTTCGGCATTGGACAGCAGGGCAGGAATGCTGCGCACGTTCAACGACTGCGGGCCGCTGCGGGTGATGTCGAAACCGAGCGTCGCCAGCGTGGCGGCTTCGCGCTCCGCCACGTCCGCCTCGCGTTCGGCCACCGCCAGCGCCATGGGTACCAGCAGTGGCTGCGAACGCAGGCCGATGCTGTCGTGCGCGCCTTTCAGCTTCTCGTAGCCGATGCGCTCATGGGCCGCATGCATGTCGACCACGATCAGGCCATCGGCGTTCTCCGCCAGGATGTAGATGCCGTGCAGCTGCGCGATGGCGAAACCCAGCGGCGGGATGCCGTCGGTGTCGCTCGCCGGCATCGCCTGCACGGACGACGTCGGTGGCATCGTGCCCGCCTGCGTCGCACCTGCCGTCGGAGCCGCATACAAGGCGGCATACGCCGCTGGCGCCTCCGCCACGTTGAGTCCCAGTGGCGACTGCTGCGTGGGCATCCAGGCGGACGGCACGGACACGGAAGGCCGCCCGGCGAACGGAGCCGGGGCGATATCCTGCGGCAGTGCGCCGGCGCGCGTCTCCGCCAGCGCTTCGTGCAACGTGCGATAGACGAAATCGTGGATCAGCCGCGTATCGCGGAAGCGCACTTCGTGCTTGGCCGGATGGACGTTGACATCCACGCGGGTGGGGTCGAGTTCGAGGAACAGCACGTAGGCCGGCTGGCGACCATGGAACAGGACGTCCTGGTACGCCATCTTCACCGCGTGCGCGATGTTGCGGTCGCGCACCGAACGTCCGTTGACGTAGACGTACTGCTGGTCGGCACTCGCGCGTGAATAGCTCGGCTGTGCGATCCAGCCATGCAGCCGCAGTCCGGCCGCCGCATGGTCCACGCGCAGCGCGCTGCGGGAAAAGTCATCGCCGAGCGTTTCGCTCAACCGGGCGAGCGATTCCAGCTCGTCCGCCTTGTAGCGCCGCGACGGCCGACCGTTGTGCGAGACGCGCAGCTCGATGTCGGGACGCGCCAGCGCCAGCGAACGCAGCCACTCTTCGATGTGGCTCATCTCGGTGCGCTCGGCGCGCAGGAACTTGCGCCGCGCCGGTACGTTGTAGAACAGCTCGCGCACTTCCACGGTGGTACCGACGGCATGCGGCTTGGGGGCCACCTCGCCGACCCTGCCCCCCTCCACCTGCAGTGATGCGCCGTGTTCGTCCTGCGCACGCCGCGACGTCAATGCGAAGCGGCTGACCGAGGCGATCGACGGCAGCGCTTCGCCACGGAAACCGAGCGTGGCGACGGCTTCCAGGTCGTCGAGCGAGGCGATCTTGCTGGTGGCGTGGCGCGACACGGCCAGCGGGAGTTCTTCCGGCGCGATACCGCCGCCGTCGTCGCGGATGCGGATCAGGCGGACGCCGCCTTCTTCCAGGTCGATGTCGACGCGGCGTGCGCCGGCATCCAGGGCATTTTCGACCAGTTCCTTGACGACGGAGGCCGGCCGTTCGACGACCTCGCCTGCGGCGATCTGGTTGATTAGGGTGTCGGGAAGCTGACGGATCGGCACGTGCTGGCGGCGCGGTGGCGCCGTCTCGGGGAATCAGCCGTGATGATAGCCGAGCGGGTGTGCGATCAGGGCGCGCCGGCGGCGCCGCCCGCCGCGACGGTACGCGCGTCGGACTCGGCCTGCGCGCGCGCCGCGAACAGCGTGCCCGGCGGCGGCTGGCGGGTGAAGTACGACTGGATGCCTTCCAGCACCGCCCCCGCGACCTTGCGCTGGTGCGCGGGGTCGAACAGGCGCTTTTCTTCGTCTGCGTTGGAGATGAAGCCCGTCTCCACCAGCATCGCCGGCATGTCGGAGTTGCGCAGCACCTCGAAATTGGCGAACTCGATCTGCGGCTTGTGGGTCTTGCCCAGCCCCTTGAGCGACGTCAGCACATGCCCTGCCGCATCCTGCGAGGCTTTCATGTGGCCGCTCTGCGCCAGATCCAGCAGCACGTTGGACAGCGTGTCCTTAGTGAGCCGCACGCCTCCGACCAGGTCGGAGGCGTTTTCCTTGTCGGCCAGCCAGCGGGCATGCTGCGAGGAGGCGCCGCGCAGCGACAGCACGTAGACCGACGAACCCCAGGCGCTGCGGTTCTCGGCGGCGTCGGCATGGATCGAGACGAACATGTCGGCCTTCGCGCTGCGGGCCTTGCGGGCACGCTGCGGACGCTCGACATAGACGTCGGTATCGCGGACCAGATAGGCCTTCATGCCCGGAGTGGCGTTGATCTGGCGCGCGAGCTCCTTCGAGATGGCCAGCACCGCGTGCTTCTCGTAGCGGCCACTGGGGCCAATGGCGCCGGGATCCTGTCCGCCGTGCCCGGGGTCGATGGCAACGACCAGCGGCCGCATGCCGGCGGCGATCGCGGTTGGTGGCTTGGGCACATCGAGCGCAGGCGTGGTGTCAGGCGCGGGTGCGTTCGTCGTGTTGGCGACCGGAGCTGGCTGCCCCGTCGCAATGGTGTACGTCGGACGCTCACCGGGACCGGTCGTCGCAGGCGCCTGGACCGTGGTCGACTGGCCATTGAGGATGGCCTGCGGCGAATTCAGGGACGGCGTGGTCGAGGCCGGGGGCGCCTGCACGGCTCCCGCCTGCACGACCTGGGCGGTCAGCAGCGCCGTCGCGCGCGCGGCTTCCGCCTGGGGCGACGCCGTGGTGGCCGGCACCGGCATCGTGTCCGGCGTGTTCGCGGGTGCCGTGGCCGCCGCAATGGATGCCGTGGGGGCGACGCCGTCACCTGGCCATTCGATCACCAGGCGCGATGTATCGCCGCCCTGCTCCATGCGTGGCGCAAGCGCGGCGACCGGCGATGCCAGGTCGAACACGATGCGCAGCGTGTTCGCATCAGGCTGTCCCGTGCGCACGGCGCGCACGATGCCGGCCGGCACCGGCAGGCGCAAACCGGCCTTCGCCTTCGACGCCGGCAGGTCGACCACCAGGCGGTCGGGACCTTTCAGGGAAATCGTCTTGTACTGTCCGGCACCTGCGAGCTGGATTTCAGCCCGGGTCCCCGTGCTTCCCTGCGCCAGCGTCACGCCGGTCACTTCGCCCGCCGTCAGCGCAAACGGCGCACACGCGAGCAGGCCCGCGAGTGCGAGACGCAACATGGTGGTGGGCTTCCCCGAGGTCATGCCGCGGATTCAAGCACCATCGGACCACGAATGCAAGGCGTTTTCCCTTAATAATCCGTGACCTGGCGGATGTTTCTAACCAGTCTGACGAGCTGGTGCCCGCAACTCGGTATCCAGAGCGAGCCGCGCAAGCCAGTCGCTGCCGCCCGCAGACAGCCCGGTCAGGCGGGCCGACCGCCCTTCGCCATCGACATCAAGCGCCACATGCAGGTCGGCCGCCGGCAGCGACGTACCGCCACGTTCCGGCCATTCGACCAGCCAGAGCACCGCGGCGCCCTCGTCCAGACCGAGGAATTCCAGTTCGCCCGCGTCGCCGATCCGGTAAAGATCCAGGTGCCAGGCTTCGCCGCCTTCGACCGGATAACGCTCCACCAGCGTGTAGGTCGGGCTGCGGATCGCGCCGCTCACGCCGAGCGCGCGCAACAGGGCGCGCGCGAGCGTGGACTTGCCTGCACCGAGATCACCCTGCAGGTGCACCACGGCGAACGCGGGTCGCGTACGCGCCAGCGCTTGGCCCAGCGCTTCGGTGGCGTCACTGTCGGGAAGGAACGCGTGCATGCGGCAATTCTATGCGCTCGCCGGCGACACGCGACAGGACCAGGCCGTTTACGGATTCGCCAACCGGCGCACATGCGCAAACAGATCGGACGGGAGCAGGCCGCGCGCTCCATCCCAGGCGGCCGCATCTCCGGCGAGTCCGTGCAACAGCGCGCCCGCGCTTGCCGCGTCGAAGGCGGAGAGGCCCTGCGCACGCAATGCAGCGATGACGCCGGTAAGCACGTCGCCCATGCCGCCCACTGCCATGCCGGGATTGCCGGCATCGATCACACGTGCGGTTTCACCGGGCGCCACCACCACCGTGCCTGCCCCTTTCAACACCACCACGCATGCATGGCGCTGCGCGATGGCCTGCGCAGCGGCGAAACGATCGTGCTGCACGTCCGCAGTGGTGCAATCCAGCAAGCGCGCGGCCTCCCCAGGGTGCGGCGTGAGGATCGCATCGTCCAGCGCTAGTGCCGATGCAGCCAGCAGGTTCAATGCATCGGCATCCATCACAAGCGATTTTCCGCTGTGCGTGGCGCGCTGGAACAGTGCCCGCCCCCATTCGCCCTGCCCCATGCCGGGACCGAGGGCGATCACGCGCGCGCGCTCCAGCAGCGGCGCCAAGTCACCGGTCGATTCCACCGCCCGCACCATCGCTTCGGGTCTGCGGGCCAGCAGTGGTGCGACATGGATCGGGCGCGTGGCCACGCTGACCAAACCGGCGCCGGCGCGCAATGCGGCTTCGGCACAGAGTGCGATCGCGCCGCCGCTGCCTTCGTCGCCGCCGATGCAGAGCACGTGGCCGGACTCGCCCTTGTGCGTGTTGCGGCGACGCGGGAGCAGCCAGCGCGCAAGTGCATCGTGCTGCAGCAGCGACGCCCGCACGGCGACACCGTCGAATGCCGATGCGGGTATGTCGAGCTCATCCAGCTCCAGTACGCCGGTGTATTCCAGCGCATCACCGGTATGCAGGCCGGCATGCCGCGCGATGAACTGCAGCGTCCGCGTTGCCAGCACCGCCGCACCAGGCGCGCTGCCGCGGTCGGCATCCACGCCACTCGGCACGTCCAGCGAGAACACGGGCACGCTTTGCGCGTTGATGGCATCGATCAGCACGCGCACGTCGCGATCGGGCGCACGCGACAGACCGATGCCGAACAGCGCATCCACCACGAGGTCGGCCGCCGGCAGCGCACCATCGAACAGCGTCACGCGGCCACCGCCCGCGACGTACTCGGTGCAGGCACGCTGCGCAATGGGGTTCCCAGGCACGTGCGAGGGCAGATGGACGACCTCCACGTGCCGTCCTGTACGGTGCGCGTGCCGCGCCAGCACGTAACCGTCGCCGCCATTGCTGCCCGGGCCGCACACCACCATGATGCGCCGGACCTCGGGCCAGTGCTGCAGCAAGTGCTGCCAGGCGACGTGTCCCGCACGCTGCATCAGGACATGGGCGTCGCCGCCCAACGCCTGCGTCGCACGCTCGTCCAGCAGGCGTGCTGCATGCGTCGAATACAGGGGCGAGGTACCGGACATGGCCGGATTCTAGGACCGACGAGGGTTGCGGAGAAGTGAATCCCGCCGCGGCTCCTATAATTCCCGCATGCCCCTTCCCGAACCCATGACGTCCCTGCCCGATCCGCCCGCGCTCGCCCGGCGCGTGCGGGCACTCGCGCACGAGTTCGGATTCCAGCGCTGCGGCATCGCCGGCATCGAGCTGGGCGAAGACGAGGATCACCTGCGCCGCTGGCTGGCCGAGGGACTGTACGGCTCGATGGACTGGATGGCCCAGCACGGCGACAAGCGTTCGCGGCCGCAGGAACTGATCCCGGGCACGTTGCGGGTCATTTCCGTGGGGCTGGACTACGGCCGCAACGACAGCGACGACGCCTGGGACACGCTGCACGCCGGCGAACGCGCTTACGTGGCGCGGTATGCGCTGGGCCGCGATTACCACAAGCTCATGCGCAACCGCCTGCAGAAGCTCGCCGAACGCCTGCAGCAGGAGGTCGGCGCGTTCGGGCATCGGGTGTTCGTGGATTCGGCGCCGGTGCTGGAACGCGCGCTGGCACGCAACGCCGGGCTCGGCTGGATCGGCAAGCACACCTGCCTGATCGACAAGGACGGCGGCTCGTGGTTCTTCCTCGGCGAAATCTACGTGGACCTGCCGCTGCCGGTCGACGCGCCGGCCACCGCGCACTGCGGCACCTGCACGCGCTGCATCGATGTCTGTCCGACGCAGGCGATCATCGCCCCTTACCGGCTGGATGCACGCCGCTGCATCGCCTATCTGACCATCGAGCACGAAGGCGCGATTCCCGAAGACCTCCGTGCAGCGATCGGCAACCGTATCTTCGGCTGCGACGACTGCCAGCTCGTGTGCCCCTGGAACAAGTTCGCCAAGCGCACGGACGAACCCGACTTCCGTGCCCGCAACGATCTGGACGTGGCCACACTGCCACAGCTGTTCGCCTGGAGCGAAGACGAGTTCCTGCGCCGCACCGAGGGTTCGGCGATCCGCCGCAGCGGCCACGAGCGCTGGCTGCGCAATATCGCGGTGGCGCTGGGCAATGCGCCGGCCACGCCCGACGTGCTGGCCGCTCTCGAAAGCCGACGGGAGGATATGTCCACGCTGGTACGCGAGCATGTCGCCTGGGCGTTGCACAGGCATCGCCCCCTGTAGGAGCGACGTGAGTCGCGACCGCACGAACGAAACATCCTCGACAAAGAATTGCGCAGAGCGCGAAAGACGTGGCCGTACGAACGACCTTTCGCACCGGCCCGCATGGTGCACGATCGCGTACGCATCGTCCGTACGGTCGCGACTCACGTCGCTCCTACAAAAAGAGCGAAGCATCGCGCTGCGCGCTCACCCGCGCGCTGCGATCTCCGCCAACAAAGCCCGGGTCACCGGATCCTTCGCCTCGGTTTCGCCCTTCAACGCGGGCAACAGGCCATTGGCCAACTGCTTGCCCAGTTCGACACCGAACTGGTCGAAGGCGTTGATGCCCCACAGCACCGACTGCGCATATACGCTGTGTTCGTACATGGCGATGAGGCCGCCCAGCGATTGCGGTGTCAGCGCATCCAGCAGGATCATCGTGCTGGGACGGCCACCGGCGTAGCTGCGGTGCGGATCGTCGCTGGCCTGACCGTTCGCCAGGGCTTCGCTCTGCGCCAGCAGGTTGGACATCAGGGCGAGGTGGTTTTCGGCGTACGGATCATCGTTGCGCACGGTGCCGACGAAGTCCAACGGCACGATCTGCGTGCCCTGGTGCAGCGCCTGGAAGAAGCTGTGCTGCACGTCGGTGCCGGCGCCGCCCCACCAGACCGGCACGGTGTCGATCCCGACCGGACTGCCGTCCAGCCTGACCGACTTGCCCAGACTCTCCATCACCAGCTGCTGCAGGTAGGCCGGCAACAGCGCCAGGCGCTGGTCGTACGTCATCACGCCCTGCGCGGCGTGGCCAAGGACGTTGCGGTTCCAGACCGCCGTCAGCGCATGGCGCACCGCGATGTTGTCGGCGATCGGCGACCCGATGACATGCGCATCGAACGCCGACGCGCCGGCGAGCAACTGTTCGAACCGGTCGAACCCGATCGCCAGCGCGATCGGCAGGCCGACCGCGGACCACAGCGAGTAGCGGCCACCGACCCAGTCCCACATCGGCAGCACACGATCGGGCGCGATGTCTAAGGCCGCCGCGGCGCGTTCGGGATTGGCGCTGACCGCATAGAGCCGCTCGCTGCCGCCCAGCCAGTCGCGCAGGATGCCGCCGTTGAGCAGTGTTTCCTGCGTACCGAAGGTCTTGGAGATCAGCACGGCGGCGGTCCGCGCCGGATCGAGCGGCGCCAGCGTGCGTTGGGCCGCCGCGCCATCGACATTGGACAGGAAATGCACGCGGAAACGGCGCGGCAATGGATCGCGCAGCGCATCGGCCACGAGGCGCGGCCCGAGATCGGAACCGCCGATGCCGACGCTGACGATGTCGGTAACGTCGCTCGCTTCGAGCTGTGCGATCAATGCCGACATACGCTCGCGGACATCGAGCGCCGTGGCGTAGGCCTCGCGTGCGACGACGGCGTCCGAGTGCTGTCCGCGAAGCGCGGTATGCAGCGCCGCACGTCCTTCGGTGACATTGACTTTCTCGCCATCGAACAGGCGGCGGAACGCACCGGCCAGGTCGGCGTCCTCACCCTGCGCCAGCAACGCGTGCCACGCGGCCGTGTCGTATGACTGACGGGCGAAGTTGAAGTAAAGCGGACCGCTGCGCAGCGTGTGGGCGGCGATGCGGTCGGGTTCGCGCGCCAGCAGCGCACTCAACGGGGTACCACGCAGGCGCGTGGCGTGGGACTGCAGTGCGTCGAAACCGGTGCTCATGTCAGGCCGCCTGCTTGGGAATGCTGCGATTGGTATGGGTGATGCGGTTCCGCCCGTCCACGTAGACCAGCGTGGGCTGGAACGCATCGGCGTCCTGTTCGCTCATCGAGGCGAACGCAGCGATGATGATCAGGTCACCGACCTGCACATGGCGCGCGGCACCGCCGTTGAGCGATACCACGCCACTGCCTTCATCGGCGCGGATCGCGTACGTGGAGAAGCGCGCGCCGTTGGTGACGTCCCAGATGTGCACCTGCTCGAACTCGCGGATACCGGCGGCATCCAGCAGCAGACCGTCGATGGCGATGGAGCCTTCGTAGTTCAGCTCGGAATGGGTGACGGTGGCGCGGTGGATCTTGGTCTTGAGCAGGCTGAGGTGCATGTCGGCGGGGATGAGTGCGGGAGCGCGAAGTCTATCCCCTCGTGCCTCGCCTTGCGCGCGCCGCACGGCATCCGGCGCGGTCAGAATTCCAGGTTGTCGATCAACCGCGTGCGTCCCAGCTTCGCCGCGATCAGCGCGACCCGGGCACCCTGTTCGCCATCCCGCGGTTCGCTCAGGTCGTGCCGGCGAATGACGGTGTAATCGACCACGTAGCCCACGTCGCCGAGCTGGCGGGCGGCATCGGCCTCCACCTGCGCGCGCGGGGTCCCGGCCACCAGGCTTTCGCGCATGGCAATCAGTGTCTTGCGGATCTCGGCGGCGCGCGGACGTTCGTCTTCCGACAGGTACTGGTTGCGCGAACTCATCGCCAGGCCATCGGCCTCGCGCACGATGCTGCCGGCGAGGATCTGGATCGGAAAGGCCAGGTCGGTGACCAACTGTCGGATCACGGCGAGCTGCTGGTAGTCCTTCTTGCCGAAGGCGGCCACATCGGGCTGCACCTGGTTGAACAGGCGGCCGACCACGGTGCACACGCCATCGAAATGACCGGGACGGTGCGCGCCTTCGAGCACGCTGCTGACGCCGGGGACATGCACGTTGGCCGCCAGTTCGACACCGAACGGATACATGGATTCCACCGTCGGCAACCACAGGACATCGCAGCCCGCACCTTCGAGTCCGCTCATGTCCGCTTCCGGCGTACGCGGATAGCGGGTGAAGTCCTCATTGGGACCGAACTGGGTCGGATTGACGAAGACGCTGGACACCACCCGGTCCGCGTACCGCCGCGCCAGCATGACCAGCGAGTAGTGGCCGGCATGCAGGTTGCCCATCGTCGGCACGAAACCGACCCGCAGGCCCTGCTGCCTCCACTCCCTGACGCGTGCACGCAGCGCGTCAAGTTCGGTGATGGTCTCGATCATCGTGGCCCCTGTGGCGAGTCGGTGCGCGCGGCGCGGTCAGTAGGAATGGGCGTCGTCGGGAAATGCCCCGCTGCGCACGGCGTCGGCGTAGGCGCGTACCGCACCCGCCACGGAACCGCCTTCGGCCAGGAAATCCTTGACGAACTTCGGGCGCCGGTGGCCGGTATCCAGGCCGAGCAGGTCGTGCAGCACCAGCACCTGACCGTCGCAACCGGAACCGGCGCCAATGCCGATGGTGGGAATGGCCAGGTCGGTGGTGATCGCGGCCGCCAGCGACGACGGCACGCATTCCAGCACCAGCAACTGGGCGCCGGCCTCGGCGACCGCACGCGCTTCTTCGCGCAGACGCGCCGCTGCGGCGTCATCGCGACCCTGCACGCGGTAGCCGCCGAACTTCAGCACCGACTGCGGCGTCAGGCCCAGATGCGCGCAGACCGGGATGTCGCGCTCGACCAGGAAGCGGATGACCTCGAGCTTGTGGCCCGCGCCTTCCAGCTTGACCATCTCGGCACCCGCCTGCAGCAGCGCGATGGCGGCATCCAGCGCACGCTCTGGCGTGGCGTCGGACTGGAACGGCAGGTCGGAGACCAGCAGCGCGCGATTTAGGCCGCGGGCGACGGCACGCGTGTGGTAGACGATGTCGTCCACCGTCACCGGTAGCGTCGAGTCATGCCCCTGCACCACCATGCCCAGCGAATCGCCGATCAGCACCAGGTCGACGCCATTGGCGTCCAGCACGCGGGCGAAGCTGTTGTCGTACGCCGTCAGCATCACCAGCCTGCGGCCATCGCGCTTGGCATCGGCGAGGGCGGGAACGGTCCAGGGCTTGCTGTCGGCATGCGTGCTCATAGCGCCGCATTATCCACTCATAACGGCTGGATGTTGGACATTTCCAGCACGGACACAGCATCCCGCGCATCGCCGTAGCCGGGAATCCGGGCCGCGGGCAGCACGTCGAGCAACGGCACGAGTGCGAACGCACGCTCGTGCAGGTGCGGATGCGGCACGCGCAACCCCGGCTCGTCGATCACCGCATCGCCATAGAGCAGCAAGTCCAGGTCCAGTGTCCGCGGCCCCCAGCGCTCGCCGTCGGCCCGATGGCGGCCGAAGTCGGCCTCGATCGCCAGCAACTGCGCCAGCAGCTTCGATGCAGGCAGCGTGGTCTCGATCAGCACGACCGCGTTGATGAAGTCGGGCTGGTCTTCCCTGCCCCAGGCCGGCGTGCGGTAGAAGCGCGACACGCCGCGCATGGCCACGCCATCCCGACTGCCGAGTGCATCGATGGCCTGTCGCAGCGTCCCGGCGGCATCGCCGAGATTGGCTCCCAGGCCAACGCAGGCCTGGACCTGCGCCGTCATTCTGGCGAAGACGCCGCGCTGCGGCTGCGACGCCGGCGGCGCCGCTTGGACGGCGGCGCGTCCTCGGCGAAAGCGTCGGTCGAAGCGGCGACGCCCAGCGACGCCGACAGTTCCTCGCCCGACTGCGTCTGTGCCTCGCGCCAGAACGCCACGTCGTCCGCATGCTCCGGCGAGGCCGCCAGCCGCAGCACAAGGAAATCGAACGCCGCACGGAAGCGCGGATGGCTCAGCAGGCGCGTCACCCGCTTGCGCTGGCGGTTGCCGAAGCGGGTCTGCAGCAACCAGATCTCCTGCATCGGCAGCGAGAAGCGGCGCGGCAGGGCCACGGTCTTCAACTGGTGCAGGGTGACTCGGTCGGCGGCGCGGCGTTGCGCTTCCTCCGCCTGCACGCCCTGCGCCTGCAATCCCATCAGCGCGCGGCAGTAAGCCGGCCACAGCAGCAGCGCGAACAGGAAGGCCGGCGATACCGGTTCGTCATTGGCGACTCGCTGGTCGGTACCGGTCAGGCCGGCCAGGACCATCCGGCGCAATGCGCCGCTGCGGTTGGACGCCAGCGCGGCCGCCGTTTCGGGAAACAGCACGTTCAACAGCCCGAACCGCTCCAGCCCTTCGAAGCTGGCCACGCCATGTCCGGACAGGAACAGCTTCAGGATCTCTTCGAACAGGCGCGCCGGCGCGGCTTCGGCCAGCAGCGGCGCCAGCGGCGCAATCGGCGCGGCGGTCTCCGCCTCGATCTCGAAGTCCAGCTTGGCGGCCAGGCGCACGGCGCGCAGCATGCGCACGGGATCTTCCCGGTAACGCTGCTCGGGATCGCCGATCAGCTTCAGGCGCCGCGCCATCGTGTCCTCGAAGCCGCCCACGTAGTCGCGGACCGAGAAATCGTCGATGGCGTAGTACAGCGCGTTGGCGGTGAAGTCGCGGCGCACCGCATCGTCTTCCACCGTGCCGTAGACGTTGTCGCGGACCAGGCGGCCGTTGTCCATCTCGCGGTCGCCGCTGCCGTCGTCGACGTTCGCACGGAACGTGGCGACCTCGATGATTTCGCGGCCGAATACCACATGCGCCAGCCGGAACCGACGGCCGATCAGACGGCAGTTGCGGAACTGCTGGCGGACCTGTTCGGGCGTGGCGTCGGTGGCGACGTCGAAATCCTTGGGATGGCCACCGACCAGCAGGTCGCGCACCGCGCCGCCGACCAGATAGGCCTGGAAACCGGCGTCCCGCAGGCGGTAAAGCACGCGCAGCGCGTTCGGGCTGATGTCCTTGCGCGAGATGGTGTGCTGGTCGCGCGGGATGGTTCGCAGAGCGGTGACGGGCGTAATAGCGGCAGTTCCATGCAGGAGGGTCGCGCGGCAGGCAGGGTGGATTGCCCTGAGCCTGAGCGCCACCTATACTAATCCGCTACGCCGGTTTCACCAAAAACGCTCCCTTCGTCTAATGGTTAGGACGTGGCCCTCTCAAGGCTAAAATAGGGGTTCGAGCCCCCTAGGGAGCGCCATCCGGTCGAGGCTGCGGGTTGAGATCCGCAGCAGGTGAACCACCAGAACCCCGCCCCGGCGGGGTTTTGTGTTTGCGGACCCGGGCACGGACACATTAAAGACGGTTTAATCGCGCCGACCTAGCATGGTCGCCCCCACCCGCCCGAGGGCCGCCCGTGTCGCGCCTGCTCCTGGTTGAAGACGATCGCATGCTCGGCGACGCCCTGGCGGCCGCACTGGTGCAGGACGGCTGGTCCATCGACCGTGCCGAAGACGTCGCCGGCGCACGCCTGGCGCTGGTCGACCACGGCTACACCGCCGTGCTGCTGGACCTCGGCCTGCCGCGCGGCTCCGGGCTGGACGTACTGGCCGCGCTGCGCCAGCGGTACGACACTACGCCGGTGCTGATCATCACCGCGCGCGACCAGCTCAGCGACCGCGTCCGCGGCCTGGATGCCGGCGCCGACGACTACATCGTCAAACCCTTCGAAGCCGGCGAACTCAGCGCGCGGCTGCGCGCCGTGGTCCGCCGTACCCAGGGGCGCGTCTCGCCCGTGCTGCGGCACGGCGAGATCATGCTCGACCCGGCCGACCGCTCGGTCCGCCTGGGCGACCGCCCGGTCCGGCTGGGCGTGCACGAATACCGCACCCTGCTGGCGCTGATGGAACGGCCCGGACGCGTGATCGCGCGCGATACGCTGGAGTCGCTGGTGTACGGCGGTGAAGGCTCGATCGAGAGCAACACCATCGCGGTGTACATCCATCAACTGCGCAAGAAACTGGGAGAAGGCGTGATCACTACCGTGCATGGCTTCGGCTACCGGTTGGGAGAGGGTGAATGAGCCACTCGCTGAAGTCGAAACTGCTGCTGGCGGTGATGACGCCGCTCGTGGTGGGATGGGGCTGCTGGCTGGGTAGCCAGCACTTCCAGATGACGCGGCAGCAGCAGGGCCACGAAGACGGATTCCTGCGCGAGGTCGGCGAACAGATCCTGCTGTCGATGCCCGCCAACATCGACGCGCTCGACGCCGGACCGCGCCTGCAGCTGCCCTTGCGCGCCACCTCGACGAAACGGAAACTCGAGGTGCTGCGTTACCAGGTCTGGATCCTCGACAGACAGGTACCGATCGTGTTGTCCGCAGGCACGCCGACACAGCCGTTGCAGCCGGACTTCAAGCCCGGCTTCGCCCTCACCGAGGTAGGCGGCGAGCCTTGGCGTGTCTACGCCGTCTCCGATGCCCGCGGCCGCATCCAGGTGCAGACCGGCATGTCGCTGTCGGCCATGCGCACGGAACTGGGGTACTGGGTGAAAGTCAGTGTCTGGAGCGGCGTCGGCATCCTGCTGGTGCTGGGTGCCTGCGTCGGCCTCGCGATCCACTGGAGCCTGCGCCCGATGAACCGCCTGCGCCGTGGCATGGCGGAGCGCGCGCCGCACGACCTGGCGCCGTTGCCCGTCGCGGGACTGCCCCGCGAAATCCGTCCACTGGTGGATTCGTTCAACGTCCTGCTCGAGCGCCTGTCGGACGCAATGCGCGGCGAGCGCCAGTTCCTGGCCGATGCCGCGCACGAACTGCGCACGCCGCTGGCGGCACTGCTGACGCAGACGCAGGTGGCCATGCGCGCCGGCAGCCAGGCGGATGCGCAGGCGGCGTTGACGCAGCTCGCGCACGGCATCCAGCGCACCTCGCGCCTGGCGCAACAGTTGCTCGACTCGGCGCGCGTCGACGCATCGCCGCTGCGCGAGGACCGACCGGTAGTCGCGCTACCGGACGTAGTGACGATGGTCGCGCGCGAGTTCGAATCGATGGCCAGCCGCCGGCAGCAGACGCTCGCTCTCCACGCCGAGCCCGCCAGCGTGCGCGGCGACCTCGACGATCTCGGCATCCTGGTCCGCAACCTGCTGGACAACGCGGTCCGCTACAGCGGCGACGGCGCACGCATCGAGATCGCCTGTGGTGCAGACGACGAAGGCGGGACGGCCTGGCTGAGGGTGCGCGACAACGGTCCCGGCGTACCCGCCGACGAGCGCGAGCGCATCTTCGAGCGCTTCTTCCGCGGCAGTCAGGGCAATGGCGAACGAGGCAGCGGCATCGGCCTGTCGCTGGTGGACCGCATCGCGCGCGCGCACGATGCGCGCATCACGGTGGAGGACGGGATCGCTGGCCGGGGATTCGGTTGTCGCGTCGAGTTCCGCGCGACACCGGATGCCTGATGCGGGGATGCGGCGTTATTCGCCGCGCCACCAGGGTTGCGTGTCTTCCGGACGGGCGATCGTCAACGGCTGGCCGATCACCGGCGTGACGATGTCGACCCCCGCGTCCTGCGACAGCACGTACAGCGTCTCCATCGGCTCGTTCCAGCCATGGAACGCCAGGTCGAAGGTGCTGTTGTGGATCGGCACCAGCGACCCGCCGCCCAGATCGCGATGCGCCTGCAGCGTCTGCGCCGGCAGCATGTGCACGTCCTGCCAGCGGCTATCGTAGGCGCCACACTCGAGCAGGGTGAGATCGAACGGCCCCAGGCGCTCACCGATGGTGCGGAAGCCGTCGAAGTAGCCGGTATCGCCGCTGAAGAACACCTTCAGTTCGTCCGTCCGGATCACCCACGACGCCCACAACGTGGCATTGCGGTCGAACAGCGTGCGGCCGGAGAAGTGCTGGGACGGCGTCGCGGTGAAACGCACGCCATCGAGTTCCACATCGTCCCACCAGTCCAGCTGGCGCACCTTCTCAGGCGGCACGCCCCAGCGGACCAGGCGGTCGCCGACGCCGAGCGGCGTCAGGAATACCTCCGTCTTCGCCGCCAGCGCACGCACCGTGTCGCGATCCAGATGGTCGTAGTGGTCGTGCGACAGCACCACGGCGGACAGCGTCGGCAGATCGTCGATGGCGATCGGCGGTGCATGGAAGCGCTTCGGCCCCGCCCACTGCACCGGCGAAGCGCGCTCGGAAAACACCGGATCGGTCAACCAGAAGCGTCCGTCCAGCTTCAGCAGCACGGTCGAATGGCCGAGGCGGTACAGCGTGCCATCCGCCGCGGCGTCCAACTGCTGCCGGGTCAACGCCTGCATGGGAATCGAGCGGGTCGGGACCGTGCCAGCCGGCTTGCCGCCGACGATGAAATCCCACCAGAGCTTGCTGGTTTCCCGCCAGCCCAGCGGGCGTGGCTTGCGTTCGTTCTGGAAGCCGTCTTCGCCGAACTGCGGCGATTGCGGATAGGACAGCGTGGCGCAGCCGGACAGGCCGGCATAGGCGACCGCCGTGGCCGACACGCAGGCGGCCGCCGCGATCCGCTTCAACCGCTTGCCGCGGCGAGGCACCATCGTGGATGCATCAGTCATCCTGGTCGCTCCGCAGCGTGGGGAACACGTACTGGATGATCGTCGCCGCGCCGGCCTGACCAGGCAGCGCCATGTCCGTGCCACCCTGCCCCACCGGCACCTGCCAGCGCAGGTCCACGCAGCCCAGGTCCGACGCCGTGCGGCGCGCCTCGGCGAGCAGGCGCGCGGCGACCCCGGAAGGCCGCGCCTTCGCCGGCACGAAGAGCGTTTCCAGATTGAAGTAGTAGGCACGCTCGATCATCGAGAAGCCGACGGTGGCGAAGGCATATCCCGCCGCTTCGCCCCGATGCTCCGCCATCCACGCCCATGCGCGCAGCGGCGGTTCGAACAGGGCCTCCATCAATTCCAGCACGCCGGTACCGGCTCGCGTACGCGGGGGGTCAGGCGACTCCGCCCTCTGCTGGTCGCACAACTGCATCAGCACGGCGGCGTGCGCGCGGGTGACGCGACGGACATCGATACCGTCGCCGACGGAAGCATGCACCCACGCGGGATGCGCAGGTGCCGGAAGAAAGGCAACGGGTGCCGGACGCGGCGCCGTCGCGGCCTGGGTGCGGGAAGGTCGGGCGTTCATGGGGAACTCCATGGGAGGGCGTGGGGGCGGAAACTCAGAATCCGCGCGAGAGGCCGACGAACAGGGACGTGCTGGAATTCTTGCCCGCTTCGACCAGCGGACTGTCCTGCAGCGCATCGGGCAACGCGCGGTATTCCACGCTGCCCGTCAGGGCCCAGCGCCGGGCGAACGGCTGGATCAGCGTGAGGCTGGCACGCGGCACCGTGGCTGCCCCGGGGCGGTAGGCCACCACGCCGCGCGCGACTTCTTCGTCCAGGATGCCGTAGTAGTAATCGGCCATGTCGGCCGACAGGCGCACTGCGCCGATCGAGGGGACCAGCGTCGTACGCCCCCGCGTGAGCGGATAGCTGTAGTCGAGCGCGACGGCATACCCGTCGCTGGTGCCGCTGACGTCGATGCGCGCGTCGAGATCGAGCTTGCCACCGGCGCCTTTCCAACTCGCGCCGACACCGACGTCGACACTGTCGTCACGGTCGGACAGCAGGCGACGGTCCACGCCGCGACGCGCCAGTTCGGCGACGCCGAAATCATCGGCATCCAGGCCGTCCAGTCGGCCGGCGATGAAGGTCCGCACTTCGAAACGGTCATCGGTGTAGGCGCGATAGCCGAATGTGGCGCCGCGCAGGTAGAAGCGATCGCCGTCGTAGGCGATGTTGGGATACAGGCGCGTCCGCGTCCCCTCGCCCGCGTATTCGCTGTCGCGATGGACGACCGCCAGGCCGGCACTCCAGCGCGACGGCAGCTGGTCCTGCGCCTTCGCGTCGGCGCGCTCCACGATCTGGGCGAACGCGGAGAACGGCAACAGCAACAACAGGGGCAGACAGGCGCGCAGCGCACTCATGGAAACCTCGGCAATGGGGGAACCGGAGGAATCCGGCTCACCCATGCTCGCGTCCGCTCTTTAAGAACTCCTTAAGCGCCGCGCATTCCTGCCGCCACCGTTCACTGCATCCGCGGCAGGTCGAACACCAGCACTTCCGCGCCGCTACCGCGTTCGATGCTGACCAGCGGCTCCGCGTCGTACAGCAAGGCATCGCCGGCCTTGAGGGCCTGACCGTTGACGGTCACCTCGCCACGCGCCACGTGCACGTACCCGAGCCGCCCCTCGGACAGGCGAAGCTCCGCCTTCTCGCTGCCATCGAACAGGCCCGCGTACATGCGCGCGTCCTGATGGATGCTCACCGAACCGTCGTCGCCATCCGGACTGACCACCAGGCGAAGGCGGCCCTGCTTGTCGGCGGCCGGGAACGACTTCTCCTCGTACGAGGGCGCGACGCCCTGTCGGTCGGGAATGATCCAGATCTGCAGGAAGTGCGTGGCGCCCGACTCGTTGTAGTTGTACTCGGAATGCTGCACGCCGGTGCCAGCGCTCATGCGCTGCACGTCGCCGGGCACGATGCTGGAACTGTTGCCCATCGAATCCTTGTGGCCCAGCGCGCCTTCCAGCACGTAGCTGATGATCTCCATGTCGCGGTGGCCGTGTTCGCCGAAGCCGCGGCCCGCGGCCACGCGATCCTCGTTGATCACGCGCAGCGGACCCCAATGGACGTGCTTGTCGTCGAAGTAGCTGGCGAAGGAGAAGCTGTGCCAGGAATCCAGCCAGCCGTGGTTGGCATGGCCGCGGGCCTGGGCAGGTCGCAGGGTGATCATGGCGGAACTCCTGGTGGGATGAGGCGCGCAGCATGATCCCGCGCACCCATGAAATAAATTGGCCAAGAATCAATTGATTGTTCCATTTATGAAATTTAAATCCCTCCCGGTAAAGACGGACAGCCGATCCTGGAACAATGATCGACCGGTCCAGCTGCCTTGGCAGGCGCCGCACACCGTCCGCGCACGCCGTGGCGACAACCGGTCGCAGGCAGCGCGCAAGAAAGAGTTCCAACTCGAATGACGCGGTGATTTAAACTTGCGCGGTTCTCTCCGCTGCGCATCGAGCCTCATGCCTTTCGTCGTCACCGAAAACTGCATCAAGTGCAAGTACACCGACTGCGTTGAAGTCTGTCCCGTGGATTGCTTCCACGAAGGGCCGAACTTCCTGGTGATCGATCCCGACGAATGCATCGACTGCACGCTGTGCGAGCCGGAATGCCCCATCAACGCCATCTATCCCGAGGACGACGTGCCCGCCGGGCAGGAAGGCTACGTGGCGCTCAACGCCGAGCTGTCGCGGGCCTGGCCGGTGATCACCACGCGCAAGGATCCCCTGCCGGACGCCAAGGAGTGGGAAGGCAAGACGGACAAGCTGCCGCTGCTGGAGCGCTGACCGCATGGCGGGCCGCAACGCCCGTCCATGAAAAAGGGCGCCTCGCGGCGCCCTTTTCTTTTCCGGAACAAGCCCGTGGCTCAACCGCCCAGCTTGGCCTTCAGTGCCGCCAGCAGCTTGGTGGCCGCCGGCGACGTGGCCGGCAGGCCGCGCGGATCGACCGCCGACACGTAGGCGCCCGCCTCGACCGCCGCCACGCGCACCAGGAAACTCGCGCCTTCGTAACTCACGTCGTAGGTACCCAGCAACTGCGCGCGGCTGGCGATGGTGACGCCGTCGACGCCGGCCAGCGCGTCACCGACGCGCGCGAACGCCTCGTCACGCGACCCGGCCACGTTGAAACCGCCAGCCGCCGGTGCCACCGACGACGACGTGGCCTGCGCTGCGGTCGGCACCTGCATGGCACCACTGGTGCTGGGCAGGGTGAGGTCCGGCGGGACCTCCAGCGGACGCGCTTCCGGCGCCAGCGCGTAATCGCCCTTCGCGCCCTTCTTGAACCACGAGCAGCCGGCGACGGACACGACCAGCAGCACGAGGGCAAGCGGACGCACGAGGGAAGACGAAAGACGCATGGGGTTCTCCTGGGTTCAGGCCGCGAGGCTGTCGCGGCTGGATTGTGCTTCAAGCGCCTGCACCACGGCAGCGAGGCGATCGGCGGTATCGGTGTATGCGGACGACAGCGTGAGCAACGGCAGGCGCAGGCCATGGCCGAAGCCCGCACGCTGCAGCAGTGCCTTCACCGGAATGGGATTGGATTCCACGCCGAGGAAACCGTAGATCTCCTGCAACCCGGTATCCAGTGCGGCCGCCGCAGCGGCATCGCCGCCGCGCGCGAGGTCGCAAAGGCGACGGAACGTGCGCGGCAGCGCGTTGGAACCGACCGAGATCAGGCCATCGGCGCCGGCCAGCATCGCGCGCGATGCGGTCGGATCGTCGCCACTGAGGATGGCGAACCCGGCCGTGCGCAACGCCAGCAACGCGGACATGCGTTCGGGTTCGGCGCGCGCTTCCTTGATGCCGATGATGTTCGGATGGTCGACCAGTTCCGCCACCGTTTCCGGCAGCAGGTCGCAGCCGGTGCGGCCAGGCACGTTGTAGAGCACCACCGGCAAGCCCCCCTGGTCGGCGACGGCGCGATAGTGCGCCACCAGGCCGGCCTGCGTGGGCCGCACGTAGGGTGGCGTCACCACCAGCGCGAACTGTGCGCCACCTGCCGCTGCACGGCGCGTGGCGGCAATGGTCCTGGCGGTATTCATCTGGCCGGTGCCGGCCAGCACGGCAATGCGTCCGCGCACCTCTTCCACGGCAATGCGCAGCAGGGTGTCGTACTCCTCGTCGGACAGCGCCGCCGCCTCGCCGGTCGAACCCGCCACCACCACGCCCTGCGTACCGCCGTCGAGCTGCTGTTTGAGCAGCGCGCGCCAGGCGTGCAGGTCGAGTTCGCCCGACGCCAGGAACGGCGTGGCCAATGCGGTGATGCTGCCGGAAAGGTGCAAGGGAAGGCTCTCGGTGGGGATCCGGCGACCCGGTGGCGCCCGTAAGCGCAGTTATCCCGGTCCGCCTGCAATGTCGGCCGCATGTTACTTGCGGGTTCAAAGGGCGGGCAAGTATGCTGCCAACGTCGCCGGGCCGCAGCCCGGCCGCCATTCAGCCTGACCGCAACGCCGGAAGCTCTCTTGACCGATTCCACGCCCCGGCCTTCGCCGACCGAAAACCACCTCCTGATCACCGCCTATACGACGCATCCGGAATCGCCGCTCCTGTCGGTGACGCGCCGGATCGCCGACAGCGGCTGCAATCTGGTGGACGCGCGGCTGTCCACGGTCGGGCGCGACGTGTCGGTGACCGCGCTCGCGACCGGTTCGTGGGACGCCGTGGCGAAGCTGGAAACCATGCTGTCGCGGCTTGAGCGCGACGACGGCCTGAAGCTGGTGTTCTACCGCACCGGCCCGAAGGTGGTGCAGTCCAACCTGCTGCCGTACATCGTGGAAGTCGTGGCCGCCGACAAGCCCGGCATCCTGTTCCAGCTGGCCGATTTCTTCGACCGCCAGGGCATCACCATCGAGAACCTGCAGAGCACGCGCTATCGCGCGATGCAGACCGGCGCGGAGATGTTCTCGGCGCAGGTCACGATCGGCGTGCCGGCGAACATGCACATCGCCGCGCTGCGCGACGACTTCCTCGAATTCTGCGACCATCTGAACCTGGACGCGATCATGGATCCGATGAAGTTCTGACGATGACGGCGAAAAGCGCGAACGCCCTGCCAAAATCGACACTGAAACTGCCGCTGGCGCTGTCCGGCGGCGAGACCACCACCCTCGCCGACTACGCCGGCACTTGGTTGGTCCTGTACTTCTACCCGAAAGACAGCACGCCCGGTTGCACCACCGAGGGCCTGGATTTCAACGCGCTGCTGCCGAAGTTCAAGAAACTGGGGGCGACCGTCCTCGGCGTCTCGCGCGACTCGGTGAAGTCGCACGACAACTTCTGCGCGAAGCAGGGCTTCAGGTTCCCCCTGGTGAGTGATGCCGACGAAGCCCTGTGCAAGGCCTTCGACGTGATCCACGAAAAGAACATGTACGGCCGCAAGGTCATGGGGGTGGTGCGCAGCACCTTCCTGATCTCGCCCGATGGCCGCATCGCCCAGGAGTGGCGCGGCGTGAAGGTCCCCGGCCATGCCGACGCCGTGCTGGACGCCCTGAAGGCCCTCCAGGCCCAGTGACGGAATCCCCTTCCCTCCCATCCACCATCCCGCGCCGCGGCGGGTCATGGTGGTTCGCTGCTGTCCGCGGAAACGTCGCCCGTGTTCACACATCTTCCTCGATGAGGTTGCCCGAATGACCCGTAGCAAGCGTATCTATGTGTTGGACACCAACGTGCTGATGCACGACCCCACCGCGCTGTTCAAGTTCGAGGAACACGATGTCTACCTGCCGATGCAGGTGATCGAAGAACTGGACAACGGCAAGAAGGGCACCTCGGAAGCGAGCCGCAACGCGCGGCAGGTCAGCCGCTTCCTCAACGAACTGGTCCAGACCTCGGGACTGGACAACGTGGCCGCCGGCATTCCGCTGATCCAGCCCAACAGCCTGCAGCTGCGCGGCTCGCAGAGCGCCGGCCTGTTGCGCTTCCAGACCAGCCATTTCGACGCCGGCAAGAGCTTTGGCGCGGTCATTCCGGACAACGCCATCCTCGGCGCGATCCTGGCGCTGAAGGAGCAGGAGCCGGAGATCCCGGTGGTGTTCGTCTCCAAGGACATCAACCTGCGCATCAAGGCGGCGATCGCCGGCATCGTGTCGGAGGATTACGAGAACGACCGCGCGCTCGACGACTTCAGCCTGCTGTACACCGGCGCCGATCCGCTGCCCGAGGATTTCTGGCAGCGGCACGGCAAGGACCTGCGGTCCTGGACCGACAAGGGACGTACGTTCTACGAAGTCGTCATGGCCGAGGACGCCGGCTGGTATCCCAACCAGTTCCTGTACCTGCCGGGCGACGACGAATCCGAGTTCCGCGTCAGCAAGGTCGAGGGCAACAAGGCGACGCTGCAGATCGTCGACGATTTCCGCCACAGCCAGCACGCGGTGTGGGGCATCAACGCGCGCAACCGCGAGCAGAATTTCGCGCTCAACGCGCTGATGGATCCCGAGGTCGACTTCGTCACCCTGCTCGGCACCGCCGGCACCGGCAAGACGTTGCTGGCGCTCGCCGCCGGCCTGGCGCAGACGATGGACCAGCAGCGCTACCGCGAGATCATCATGACGCGCGCCACGGTCAGCGTGGGCGAGGACATCGGCTTCCTGCCCGGAACCGAAGAGGAAAAGATGACGCCGTGGATGGGCGCGCTGACCGATAATCTGGAAGTGCTGACGCACAACCAGGAAGGCGGCGCCTGGGGCCGCGCGGCGACCAACGACCTGCTCGCCTCGCGCATCAAGATCCGCTCGATGAACTTCATGCGCGGCCGCACGTTCCTGTCCCGCTACCTGATCCTCGACGAGGCACAGAACCTCACGCCGAAGCAGATGAAGACGCTGATCACCCGTGCCGGTCCCGGCACCAAGATCGTCTGTCTCGGCAACGTGGAGCAGATCGACACGCCCTACCTGACCGAGACGACGTCCGGCCTGACCTACGCGGTAGACCGCTTCAAGAACTGGGCGCACAGCGCGCACATCACGCTGCGGCGTGGCGAGCGTTCGCGCCTGGCGGACTACGCGTCGGAAGTGCTGTAACCCCGACCCGCGCGCCGTGAACTTCCATCTTCCCCGCTGGGTGTGGATCGGTGCGGTGACGTTGGCCTGCGTGGCCGGCATGGTCAACGTCATCGGCTACCTGGGCTTCGAGCACCAGGCGGTCAGCCACCTGACCGGCACCACCAGCCTGCTGGGTGCGGCGATCGCGCAGGGCAACCTGCGCGCCGTGATCCATCTGTGGGGCGTGCTGATCGCGTTCTGCCTGGGCGCGATGCTGAGCGGGCTGATCATCCAGGACCAGACGTTGAAGCTCGGGCGGCGCTATGGCGTGGTGCTGGCGCTTGAGGCCGCGCTGCTGCTGGCGGCGATCCCACTGTTCAAGCAGGAACAGATCTGGGGTGCGCTGCTGGCGGCCGTGGCCTGCGGATTGCAGAACGCGATGGTCACGACCTACAGCGGCGCTGCCGTGCGCACCACGCACCTGAGCGGCATGTTCACCGACCTCGGCATCGGGCTGGGCCACCTGCTGCGCGGCATGCCGCTGCCGGTGCGCCGGCTGACGCTCAGCGGGCTGATCATCAGCGGATTCCTGGGCGGCGGCGTGCTGGGTGCGTGGCTGTATCGCCAGTTCGGTTACGACGCCTTGATGGCGCCCGCGCTACTGACGGGCGGCACAGGCGTCGGGTACGTGCTGTACCGCCAGTGGACGCGGTCACGACCGCACGCGCCCTGATCGATCCACGCGCACGCATGCAGGCGGATGGCACAATCCACGCATGACAGCGCCTTCCGTGGTTTCCGCCCTGACCATCGCCGGCTCCGATTCCGGCGGTGGCGCCGGCATCCAGGCCGACCTGAAGACCTTCGCCGCGCACCGCGTGCACGGCCTCTCGGCGATCGCCGCGCTGACCGCGCAGCACACGCGTGGCGTCACCGCGGTGAACGTGCCGCCGATGGATTTCCTGCGCGCGCAACTGGACGCCTGCTTCGAGGACTTCGATATCCGCGCGGTGAAGCTGGGCATGCTGGCCACCGCCGAGGTGATCGCGGTGGTCGCCGATGCCGTGCGCTCGCATCATCCGGCCACGCTGGTGGTCGACCCGGTCATGGTCGCCACCAGCGGCGCCAAACTGCTGGAAGACCACGCGTTGCACGCCCTGCGCACGCAGTTGCTGCCGTTGGCCGACGTGGTGACGCCGAACCTGCCTGAAGCGGAACTGCTGCTGGGCCGCCGCATCCCCGATGCCGCGTCGATGCGCGTGGCAGCGCACGACCTGCTGGCACTCGGTGCGCGCGCGGTCTTCCTCAAGGGCGGACACCTGCCCGGCGATGGCGATGTGGTCGACCTGTATGTCGACAACGACGGGCTGATCGAAACGTCGCATCCGCGCCTGGCGCTGGAAGCGCACGGCACCGGTTGCACGCTGGCCTCCGCCATCGCCGCCCGCTGCGCGCAGGGCATGGCGATGAAGGGCGCCTGCCTCGCCGCCTCCGACTACGTGCACGCCGCCCTGCGCCGGGGCTATCGGCCGGGGCGCAGCGACACCGTCGTCCTCGACCATATCGGGGCCGCACCGACCGCATGAAGGCCCTCGACGACCACGGCGTCGCGGCCGAGGAGTATCCGCTGCAGTCGCAGGACGGCCACGCCTGCACGCTGATCGCGCGCATTCCCGTGAATCCCGCAAGCGCGCTGCTGTGGGTGCCGGCACTCGGCGTGGCCGCGCGCCACTACCTGCCGTTCGCGGAGGCACTCTCGGCCCGGGACGTGGCCGTGTTCGTGCACGAATGGCGCGGCAACGGCAGCAGTTCGCTGCGCGCCAACCGGCGCACCGACTGGGGCTACCGCGAACTGCTGGGTACGGACCTGCCACTCAGCCACGCAGCGGTGCGCACGCGGCTGCCGGGTATTCCGCACCGGATCGGCGGCCACAGCCTGGGCGGCCAGTTGGCGGCCTGCCACGCAGGCCGGGATCCGGACGCATTCGCCGCCCTCTGGCTGGTCGGCAGCGGCACCCCCTACTGGCGCAGTTTCCCCATGCCCCGCGGCTACGCGCTGCCGTTCTTCTACCAGTTTGCTCCCTGGCTGGCGCATGCGTGCGGTGCGCTGCCGGGCCGGCGGCTGGGCTTCGGCGGCGATGAAGCACGCGGCCTCATCCGCGACTGGGCGCGCGTGGGACTCAGTGGCCGCTATCGCGCGGCGGGCTGGCCGGTAGACCTGGAAGCCGGCCTGCGCGACGTGCGGGCACCGGTACGCGGCGTGCTGTTCGACGACGACTGGCTGGCGCCGGAAAGTTCGCTGCGGGCGCTCATGGCCAAGATGCCCCACGCCCCGGCGCGCGTCACCGTGCTGGACCACGCCCGCCTGGGCGTACGCGCCGACCACTTCGCCTGGATGAAGCAACCGCAGGCCGTCATCGACGGCCTGCTCGCCTGAGCGCGCCTCAACAGCCGACGACGATGCAGTCGCGCCCCTGCGCCTTCGCCCGGTAGAGCGCGCTGTCGGCGCTGTTGATCCAGTCCGATACCGAGGCGATGCCGGCATGCGATTCGGCCAGTCCGATGCTGACGGTGCAGCGCAGGCCGCGCGCAGAGAATGCGCAGGCCGCGACCTGCCGCCGCAGGCGTTCCGCCGCCACGATGGCTTCTTCCCAGCGCGTGTCGGGCATCACCACGCCAAACTCGTCGCCGCCGTAGCGGCCGCCGGTGTCCACGTCGCGCAGGCATGCTTTCAGCAGGCGCGCGAATTCCTCCACCACCTCGTCGCCGACCGTGTGGCCGTAGCCGTCGTTGATGTCCTTGAAGCGATCGATGTCGATCAGCACCAGCACGGCGGTACGCCCCACGCGCTGGTAGCGGTTCAACTCCGCGGTGGCCGCATGCAGCCACTGCTGGCGGTTCATCAGCCCCGTGGCGGCATCGAAGCGCGCCATCTTTTCCAGCAGGTCTTTCTGCTGCCGTGCCTTGCGCGACAGCGAATGCGTGGCGAAGCCGATCGCCATCGGATAGATGGCCAGGAACGGCAGGCACGCCAGCACCACGGGATAGCTGGTGCGGGGTTCGAACGCGAATCCCCACGCAGCGCTCGCCGCCAGGCAGGTCAGCGCCATCGCCCCCAGGGTGCGCAGGCCGAAGCGCCCGCCCCCGACGATCACCTTGTCCATCGTCAGCATCACGGCCAGCAGCACGCTGGGTAGCGCATCGAAGTGCATCGCCGCGATCCAGAAGCCCCCCATCGCCGCGTCGAAGGTCAGGTTCTGGAACTCTGCCCGCAACGGCTCGTCGCGCTGCGCCTTCACCCGCCGGTAGGCCAGGTGCGGCCACACCAGCCCGTGGGCGAGCAGCAGCGCCCACAGCGCCGGTGGCGCAGCATGCTCGTGGAGCGCGGCGCCCACGCAGACCATGCCAAGCCCCAACCCCAGCGCACGCATGCGGTACATGCGAAGGCCGTAGCGAGCGCGGTTCTGTTCCGCCAAGGTGCGCACAGCGTCGGAAGGCAAACGGATCCAGGCGATGTGGGGTCGGCCGATTTTCGGCCAATCGCCCCCCTGCCGCCAGCCCGCGACACGCTGCCGCAGGGCGCTTATGCCAATCCGGTCACGTTCGGGACGTTGCTCAGGCCGCCGGGTAGCCCTGCGGGTTCTGCGACTGCCAGCGCCAGGCATCGCGACACATCGCATCGACCCCCAGTTCGGCACGCCATCCCAGCACCTCGTTGGCCAGCGCGGGATCGGCGTAGACCTCGGCCACGTCACCCGCGCGCCGGGCGACGATCTGGTAGGGAATCTCGCGTCCGGCAGCGCCGGCGAACGCGCTCACCAGTTGCAGCACGCTGACACCCTGCCCGGTGCCCAGGTTGACCGTCAGGCTGCGGCGCTCGCGCTGCAGGAAATCCAGCGCATCCGCGTGCGCGCGTGCGAGATCCATCACATGGATGTAGTCGCGCACGCCCGTGCCATCGGGCGTCGGCCAGTCGCCGCCGAAGACGCTCAGGTGCTCCCGTCGACCCACCGCCACCTGGCAGATGTACGGCATCAGGTTGTTGGGAATCCCGGTCGGGTCCTCGCCGATGAGACCGGATTCATGCGCGCCGACCGGATTGAAGTAGCGCAGGTTGGCGGCGTGGAATCCGGGGTCGCTGCGGCACAGGTCGCCGATGAGCTCCTCCATCACCAGCTTCGTGCGGCCATAGGGATTGGTCACCTGCAGGGGCGCGTCCTCGCGGACGGGCACGCTGGCCGGGTCGCCGTAGACGGTCGCGGAGGAACTGAACACCAGGCGCTTCACGCCCGCCGCCTGCATGCCGTGCAGCAGGTTCAGCGTGCCGCTGATGTTGTTGTGGAAGTAGTCCAGCGGGCGCTCGCACGACTCGCCCACCGACTTCAGCGCGGCGAAGTGGACCACGGCGTCGAACGGTTGCCGCGCGAAGAACTCCACCACCGCTTCGCGATCGCGCAGGTCCAGCGGCTGGAACGGTACCGGACGCCCGGTGATCTGCTGCAGGCGGGCCAGCACACCGGGAGAGCTGTTGCTGAAATTGTCGGCCACCACGACATCGTGGCCCCGCTCGACGAGCACCACGTAGGTATGCGCGCCGATATAGCCCGCGCCACCGCACAACAGGATCCGCATGTCGACTCCCCGGTCGCTGGTCGTCCACCCGTGCAGGTGGCCGGTCATGACCATGGTACGCAAGCGGCGTCCCGATCAGGTCATCGCGGCGTGCTGTCCTCTGGGCGCGCCATTGCACGTTCATCGACTCGATACCAGGCTCGGGACGTAACACCCCCGCACCACGCCGCCCTATAGACTCTCCATATCGCAGCACGCAGGGGACCCCCTTTGACAAACGCTCCATTGCCCACCCTGGACCAGGTCAGGATCGCCGTGATCGGACTGGGGTACGTCGGGCTGCCACTGGCCGTCGCCTTCGGCCGCAAGTTCCCCACCCTCGGCTTCGACATCAACCGCAAGCGGGTAGCGGAACTGCGGAGTCACCAGGACCACACGCTGGAAGTCAGCGCGGACGAGCTGCGCGACACGCCGCAACTGGATTTCAGCGACGATCCCGCTTCGCTGGCCGGCTGCAACGTGTTCATCGTCACCGTCCCCACGCCGATCGACGACTACAAGCGGCCCGACCTGCATCCGCTGGAGTCCGCCAGCCGCACCGTCGGCCGCGCGATAGGCAAGGGCGCGGTCGCCATCTACGAGTCGACCGTGTACCCGGGCGCCACCGAGGAAACCTGCGTCCCGATCATCGAGCGCGAATCCGGCCTGCGCTTCAACCAGGATTTCTACGCCGGCTATAGCCCCGAGCGGATCAATCCCGGCGACAAGCAGCACCGCCTGGAAACCATCATGAAGGTCACCTCCGGCTCGACCGTCGAGGTCGCCGACTTCGTCGACGCGCTGTACGGCAGCATCATCACCGCCGGCACGCACAAGGCCAGCAGCATCCGCGTGGCCGAGGCGGCCAAGGTCATCGAGAACACCCAGCGCGACGTCAACATCGCGCTGATCAACGAACTGGCGCTGATCTTCCACCGCCTCGGCATCGACACCCACGAGGTGCTCGAAGCCGCCGGCACCAAATGGAACTTCCTGCCGTTCCGTCCCGGCCTGGTCGGTGGCCACTGCATCGGCGTGGACCCGTACTACCTGACCCACAAGGCGCAACAGATCGGCTACCACCCGGACGTGATCCTGGCCGGACGCCGCATCAACGACGGCATGGGCAGCCACGTGGCCCGCCGCGTCGCCAAGCTGATGGCCCGGCAGAACCTGCCGACGGCGGGTGCGAAAGTGCTGGTGCTGGGCCTGGCGTTCAAGGAGAACTGTCCCGATGTGCGCAACACGCGCGTGGTGGACATCGTGAACGAGCTGCGCAGCTACAACGCGCAGGTCGACGTGCACGACCCGTGGGTCGATGCGGACGAGGCGCGCCACGAGTACGGGCTGGACCTGGTGGCGGAACCCCTGGCCGGCCACTACGACGCGGTCATCCTGGCGGTCGCGCACCGGGAATTCACCGAACGCGGCGCCGCCGGCGTGCGCGCCCTCGGCAAGCCCGGCGCCGTGGTCTTCGACGTGAAGCGGACCCTGCCCCGCGACGCGGTCGACGACTGCCTGTAACCGCCCCTCCTGCACGAGACTTCCTGATGCGCGTCCTGGTCACCGGTGCCGCCGGCTTCATCGGCTCCCATCTCAGCCATCGCCTGCTCGACCGTGGCGACGAAGTGCTGGGGTACGACAACCTCAACGATTACTACGACCCGACCCTGAAGGAAGCCCGCCTCGCGCGGCTGCTGCCTAAGGACGGGTTCCGCTTCGTCCGCGGCTCGCTGGAGGATCGCGCGGCGATGGAAGCCGCGTTCGACGACTTCAAGCCGCAGCGCGTGGTGAACCTGGCCGCGCAGGCCGGCGTGCGCTATTCGCTGGAGAACCCGCACGCCTACATCGACAGCAACATCGTCGGCTTCACCAACATCCTCGAGGCGTGCCGCCACCGCGGCGTCGAGCACCTGGTGTACGCCTCGTCGAGTTCCGTCTACGGGGCCAACCGCAAGCTGCCGTTCGCGGTGGAGGACAGCGTCGACCATCCGGTCAGCCTGTACGCCGCCACCAAGAAGGCCAACGAGCTGATGGCGCATACCTACAGCCACCTGTTCGGGCTTCCGACCACCGGGCTGCGCTTCTTCACCGTCTACGGCCCGTGGGGGCGCCCGGACATGGCGCTGTTCCTGTTCACCAAGAGCATCCTCGAAGGCAAGCCCATCGATGTGTTCAACCACGGCCGCCATACCCGCGACTTCACCTTCGTCGACGACATCGTCGAAGGCGTGATCCGCACGCTCGACACCGTGCCCGGCCCCGACCCGACCTACGATCCGCTGCTGCCGAACCCCGGTTCATCCAGCGCGCCGTGGCGCGTCTACAACATCGGCAACCACCAGCCCGTCGAACTGCTCCGCTACATCGAGGTGCTGGAAGACTGCCTGGGCCGCAAGGCGGAGAAGCGCCTGCTGCCCATGCAGCCCGGCGACGTGCCCGACACCTGCGCCGACGTCGAAGCGCTGCGCCGGGATACCGGCTACCAGCCGTCCACGCCCATCGAAACCGGCGTGCGCCGCTTCGTCGACTGGTACCGGGAGTTCTACCGCGTGTGATCGCGGTCCCCTGCGCGTGATGGCCGGGCGCGGGCGTCGCCTGCGTTATATGAGGCAATCCGCAACAACATCAGGGGATGTTCGATGAACCGCACTTTCGCCGGCCTTCTGGCCGCCGCGCTGGCGCTGCTGCTCGCCGGCTGCGCCTCCGGCAGCGCCACCAGCAAGTCCGCTCCACCGCAGCAGGCCAGCGCCGCGGTCGACAACTACCTGATCGGCGTGGACGATATCGTCCAGGTCTCCGTCTGGCGCAACCCCGAACTCGGCATCACGGTGCCGGTGCGTCCGGACGGCATGATCTCCGTGCCGCTGGTGGGCGACGTGGCTGCCGGCGGCCGCACGCCGGCCGACGTGGCGGGCGACATCCAGAAGAAGCTGGCCGACTTCGTGCGCGACCCGCAGGTGGCCGTGATCCTGACCGAATTGCGCAGCCACGAGTACCTCTCGCGCGTGCGCGTCACCGGCGCCGTGCGTCAGCCGATCTCGATCCCCTACCGCCAGGGCATGACCGTGCTCGACGCGGTGCTGGCGGCCGGCGGCATCAACGAGTTCGCCGCGCCCGACCGCTCCGACCTGTTCCGCAAGAACAAGGACGAGACCACCGCCACCTACCCGGTGCGCCTGGACCGCATCCTCAACCGCGGCGACCTGTCGACCAACTACACCGTGGCACCCGGCGACGTCATCGTGATCCCGGAGCGGACGTTCTGATGAGCTCCAACACGATACTGCCCCCGCCGCGCACCGCCGCACAGGCACGCAAGGCGGACGAGCTGACCCCGCAGGAGCTCGCGTTCGTCCTGCTGAAGGAAGCGCGCAAGCGGGTGCTCGCCATCGCCGCGACGTTCAGCGCCATCACCCTGTTGACGCTGGTCGTGGGCCTGCTGGTGATTCCGCGCAACTACATCGCCTCCACGACGATCCTGGCCCAGGACAGCGACATCATCCAGCCCCTGCTGGAAGGGCGCGCCGTGCCGACGGGCGTGGCCGACCGTGCCGGCATGGCACGGCAGATCGTCTACAGCCGCAAGGTGCTGCAGGAGATCCTGGCCGTCGGCAAGTGGACCGAGAAGGACCTCAGCCCGATCGCGCAGGACAAGCTGATGGAGGACATCCGCAACAACACCACCATCGGCAGCCCGCGCAACGACCTGGTGCAGATCAGCTACCGGGATACGAATCCCGAGCGCGCCTACCGCGTTGCCGAAGCCTTCGGCACGCTGTTCATGCAGGAAGCGCTGGCCGCCAAGGAACGCGAGAGCCGCGAGGCGTACGAGTTCATCGACAAGCAGGTACAGGAATACCACCGCAAGCTCACCGACGCGGAAAAGAACCTCCAGGACTACCGCTCGCGCAATGCCGACGCCCAGCCCGGCAGCGCCACCGACGTGAACACCCGGATCAGTTCGCTGCGCACGCAGGTCGAGCAGACGCGGATGTCGCTGCTTGAACAGGAATCGCGTGCCGCCGCCATCACCGACCAGCTCTCCGGCGAATCGGCCGTCACCGCCGTGCAGACCCGCGAGAGCCTCTACCGCACGCAGCTGATCGAGCTGCGCTCCGAACTCGACCGGTTGATGCTGAACTTCACCGAGCGCCACCCCGACGTGGTGCGCGTGCGCCACCAGATCGAAGACGTCCAGCGCGCCATCGCACAGGAGCAGGAGCGCCGCCAGCAGCCTTCGTCCGGTGTACTGGCCTCGGAGGATGCGCAGCTCAATCCGCTGTACAACGAACTGCGCAGCCAGCAGTCGCAGGCCCGCCACGAGGCCGCGGCGACACGGTCGCGCATGGGCATCGCCGAATCGATGCTGGGCGCGGAACTGGACCGCAGCCGCCGGATCGCCGAATCGGAAAGCGCACTGGCCGAACTCACGCGCGACTACGAGGTCAACCGCGAGATCTACCAGGACCTGCTGCGCCGTCGCGAGAACGCCCGCGTGTCGATGGGACTGGACCAGGAAAACCGTGGCCTGACGCTGCGCGTCCAGGATCCCGCCACGATGCCGCTGCGTCCCAGCGGACTCCGCTTCATGCACATCGCGGCGGCGGGCTTCGCGTTTGCGGTGGCATTGCCGCTGGGCCTGATCTTCCTGCTGGTGCGCTTCGACCCGCGCGTGCGCGTGGCCCGCCAGATCACGCAGAAGACCGCCTATCCCCTGCTGACCGTGATCCCCACCTACCTCACCCCGAAAGAACGTCGCCGCCAGTCGTTGAGGCTGATGGCCAGCGCGGCGATGGTCTGCGGCGTGTTCGTCGTGTACGCCCTGGTATTCGCCTTCAAGCTCACCAGCGCCTGATGCCATGCCCGTGCACGAGAGCCGTCGCCAGGAAGACATGATGAACACCAACGCAAACCCGCGCACCGATGGCGCAGACGACGTCAATCCCTCCGCGGCGCGCTCCATCGCGCGCGCCACGGAGCCCCAGTTGCTGAGTCCGCGCGCCCTCGAGGACCGCCGGCTCATCCACCGCAACGACTCCACGCGCCTGCAGGCGGATGCCTTCCGGGATCTGCGCACGCGCCTGCTCGCCCTCGGTGGAGACCGCAACTTCGTCACCCTCGTGGCGCCCGTCGTACCGGGTTGCGGGGCCAGTTTCGTGGCCCGTAACCTCGCCGCGGCGTTCGCCTTCGACGAAACCAAGACCGCGACCCTGATCGACTGCGACGCCCTGCGCCCGGCCCAGCATGGCGCGCTCGGCGTGGATGCCGCCGACGGCGGACTGATGGACTACCTGGACGGTCGCATCAACGACATGGCACCGGTGCAGTACCGGACGGTACTGCCGCGCATGTACCTGGTGCCGACCGGCGGCGTCCGCGAGATCACCGGCGAATCGTTCTCGTCGCTGCGCATGCGCAGCCTGGTCGATTCCCTGCGCAGCACGCATGGCAACCGGTACCTGGTGCTGGACAGCCCGCCCGTGCTCAAGTCGCCCGATGCGCGCATCCTGTCGGACCTGGCCGACCTCGTCGTGCTGGTGGCCGGCTACGGCCGGGTGACCACCGAGCAGATCGAGAAGGCCGCCGCGAACTTCGAACCCGAGAAGCTGGCCGGCGTCGTCTTCAACGACATCCAATGAACGTAGCCATCGGAGAGTCCGCATGATCCGGCATTCCCGTCGCACGACGCTGATCGCCACCGCGATCGCGGCTGCCCTGCCGATCACGGCGCACGCCGTGCGCATCGACTACACGCTCGACGCCGGCATCGAGCGCGACGACAACGTGACGCTGTCCGAGACCGACCCGGTCGAGCAGAACATCCTTCGCGCCGGGCTTGGTTTCGCCATCACGCAGGATTCGTCCGCCGTGCAGGCGAGGATCAGCGGTCGCTTCGACCACCGCCGCTACGAAGACATCTACGCGAACGCGACCGACCGCATGCTGGACGGGCGCCTGAACTGGATGGTGGTTCCCGATCGCCTCGGCCTTGTCGTGGAAGACAGCTATGGCGTGCAGACCATCGACCGCTTCGAGCCGGACTCGCCAAACAACCGCCAGCAGATCAATGTCCTGTCGCTCGGTCCGGACTTCCATTTCCGCATGGGCGACACGCTGCGGGGCCGCGCCGAGCTTCGGTTCATCAACAGCCATGCCGCGGTGACCCAGGATTTCAACTCCGACCGCATCGCGGCTGCGCTGCGGATGGTCAAGGACCTCGACGCGACGAGTTCGGTGTCCCTCAACCTGCAGGCGCAGGATGTCGATTTCGACAACGACCTGTTCGCGCGCGACCACAAGCGGTACGAGGCCTACGCCAGTTACAGCCGTCGGCTCAACCGCATCGACATGCTGCTGGACGCCGGCTATGCGCGCCTCGACTACAAGGATGGCCAGACCCGCAACAATCCGCTGTTGCGCGCCGAACTGGGCTGGCGGATGAGCGAGCGCAGCCGCTTCAGCGTGAATGCCGCCAACCAGTTCTCCGACGCCGCAACCAGCGCGCTCAGCGCCATTGCCGGCGCGGACCCGGGCATCCCCGGTTCGGTCCTCACCGGTCGCGCCACCATCACGCCTTCCGCGTATGAGCAGCGTGGCGTGATCGTCGGCTACGAATACACCGGCGTCCGCGCGGTCTATTCGATCTCGGGCAACACGCAGAAGATCGACTATGTCGATCCGGGTGCGTCCAACGAGGAAAGCCGCGGCGTCACCGCTGAAGCCAGCTATCGCCTGCGGCCCTCGCTGACGATCCGCGGGGCTGTCTCGCGGGACCGTACGGAAGCGGCCCCGCCGGCGCCGCGCCTCGAGCACAACCGGCTGTATTCGCTCGGACTGGAGAAGCAGTGGTCGCGCCACTGGTCTTCTTCGCTCCAGTACAACCGGTATGAGCGCAGCAGCGCGAGCGCGACCGGCGACTTCAAGCAGAATGTGATCTACCTCAGCATCGCCTACAACAACCGATGAGCAACGAGCACAAGGCGGCGAAGCCGTCGATGCGGCAGTGGATCGCCACGTCGGAGCACCCGTTCGCAGCGACCCTGCGCAACACCCGTCGCGGCCTGCGCGGGTTCACCCTGCCGGCCCCGCGGGTCGTGGTGCTGCCCTACCTGTGGCTGTTCCTGGCCGGTCGCGGCCTGATCTTCTTCATCCGCCGCGCCTTCATCGCCGAACCGCTGTTCAAGGCGTACTGCACCCGTGTCGGCAAGGGCGTCACCACCGGCATCTACGTGCCGTGGGTACAGGGCAAGGGCGACATGATCGTCGGCGACCACGTGCGCATCAGCGGCAAGCTGTCGATCAATTTCGCCGCGCGCTTCGCCAAGCGCCCGCGGCTGGAGATCGGCCACCACACCGACATCGCACACGACTGCCGCCTCGTGGTCGGCAAGGAAGTGAGGATCGGTGCGCACGTGGAGATCGCCGGCGCCGTCACCATCCGTGATTCCGGCGGCCATCCCGCCGACCCGGCCCGGCGCGCCGCCGGCGCGCCGCCGGACGAGGCCGACGTCAAGCCGATCGTCATCCACGACAACGTCTGGATCGGTTCGCACGTGCTGATCCTGCCGGGCAGCGACATCGGCGAGGGCAGCATCGTCTCCGCGCACTCGGTGCTGTCGGGCGTGGTCGCCCCCTATACCGTGGTCGCCGGCAATCCGGCCCGGCGCATCGGCACGCTGACGCCGCCGCCCGATCGCGCCCATCTGGCGCCGGCCGCCAAATCGGCGGTGGCCGCCAAGCCCGACATCGCGACAGCATCGCCGACGACCGGCAGCGCGGCCGCCGGCGGCTGAACCGGCTGGCGGCAAGCGTCCATCGCGGGTATCGGTGAAAAAGCGCCGGTCCGTCAGACCAGCGCTTCGACCGCTTCCGGATGACTGAGGAAGGCGCGCGGACTGGCGCTTCGGCCATAGGCGCCCGACTGGAAGACGACCACCAGGTCACCCGGCTCGGCCACGTCCAGTTCCATGCGGTCGGCCAGCAGATCCAGCGGCGTGCACAGGGGACCGACCACGTTGGCCGTTTCGCGCTCGCCGCGTCGGCCGTTGACCGCGACCGGATAGTTGCGGCGGATCACCTGGCCGAAGTTGCCCGACGCCGCCAGGTGGTGGTGCATGCCGCCATCGACCACCAGGAACACCTGGCCGCGCGAGATCTTGCGGTCGATCACGCGCGCGACGTAGATGCCGGCCTCGCCGACCAGATAGCGCCCCAGTTCGATCACGATGTGGGCGCCCGGCAGATCCCGCAGCAACCGGTCCGACAGCGCCACCAGGTTGTCCATCACCGGCGTGGCGTCCAGCGCCGCTTCGCCGGGCGAATACGGAATGCCGAAGCCGCCACCCAGGTTCAGGCTACGGATCGGTGCCGGCAGCAGGTCCTGCCATTCCAGCGCCTGCTCGTAGCACTTGGTCTGCGCCTCGACAATGGCCGCGTGCCGCAGGTTCTGCGAACCGGCGAACATGTGGAAGCCCTCGAATGCCAGCCCGGCGCCCGCGATCTCGCGCAGCAGCTGGGGGACGCACTCGGCATCGACGCCGAACTGGCGCGCGCCGCCGCTCATCTTCATGCCCGACGCCTTCAGCTCGAACGGCAGGTTCACCCGTACCGCCACGCGCGCCGGCACGCCGTTCCGCTGCGCGGCCTCGGCCAGGACCTTGATCTCACGGAACGATTCGACATTCACCAGGATGCCGGCAGCGACCGCCTGCTGCAGTTCGCCATCGGACTTGCCGGGACCGGCGAAGCTGATGTGCTCCGGCGCCATGCCGGTATCCAGTGCAACGCGCAGTTCGCCGGCCGATGCCACGTCGAGGCCATCGACCAGGCGCGCCATGTGGCCGACCAGTGCCGGCATCGGATTGGCCTTCATCGCGTAGTGCAACAGCACCGCTTCCGGCAGTGCGGCGCGAAGCGTGCGCGCGCGCTCGGCCAGGCGCTGGCGATCGTAGATATAGCAAGGCGTGCTGCCGATGGCGTTGACGACGCGCGTCAGCGGTTGTCCGCCGATGAGGATTTCGCCGGTGGCGTCGCGTGGCCAGTCCCAGCTGGGAGTCGATGCATTCATGCGGTGCGGATGTCCGTCTGTCCGGTGGAGCCCTGTCCGATCGCCTGGTGGAACTCGACCAGTTGCAGGATGTTGTTGCGCCATTGGCGGTGGCGGGTGATGTAGGCGCGGGCGTTGGCCCCCACGCGCTGCAACGCCTGCGCGTCCTGGCTGTACTTCAGCACACTTTCCACCGCCGCTTCCATGTCACCGGCCGGGAACATCCAGCCCGTCGTGCCTTCTTCCAGCACTTCGCGAATGGGCTCGAAGTCCGGCGCCACCGGCGCCACGCCGCATGCCATGAACTCGAACAGCTTCACCGGCGAGGTATAGTCGCCCGCGCTCGGCAGCACGGCCATGTCCATCGCCGCGAGCAGGCCCGGTACCGCGTCGTGCGGCACCCGCCCCGTCAGCACCACGCGGTCGGACAGGCCTCGTTCCTCGACGAATGCACGCAGCGCCGGATAGGTCGAGCCGTCGCCCACCAGCAGCAGCTTGAGGTGCGGCGCCTCCTCCAGACGATCGGCGATCTGGTGGACGAAGCGGTCGATGGCATGCCACGGGACGAACGCGCCCAGGTAGCCGCAGACCACATGGCCCTCCAGCCCGTAGTGACGGCGCGCATCGTCGCGCTGGGCCTGGGTGAAGGTGAACTTGTCGATGTTGGCGGCGTTGGGCGTGATGATCGTGGGTGCCAGCACGGCATGCGCCGCGAGCGCGCGATCGCGGAAGACCGACGACACGAAGACCAGCCCGTCGGCATGGCGGAAGGTCCAGCGCTCGATCGCCATCGCCAGCCGCTTGAAGAACAGCGGGCGGACGCGCTCGACGGTCGCCGAGTCGTTCACTTCCATGATCATCGGCACGCCGCGTTTCCGCGCCAGCCAGGTCGGCAGGAACATGAAGAGCGAATAGCGCTCGTAGATGAAATCCAGGTCCGGATGCTGGCGAAGGTAGGCGAGCAGCCGCCAGCCGGCGATCAGGTTGTAGGCCACCTCGACCAGTTCGAACAACGGCTCCGGCAGCTTGTTGACCACGCCCATCCACGGCCGCGCCTGCTTCGTCGGCGACATGGCCTTGGGCGAAGAGTACGGGTCCGCGCCCGGGACGGAGATGATGTCCACGGTCACGCCTTCGGCCCGCAACGCATCGGTGACGCCACGGATGTGCACGCCTTCCACGGCCTTGCCCTGGGTGCGGTGGTGGTAGAGCACGCGCTTGACGGGGGTTTCCATGTTCACTCGCCGGATGAAGTAAGCGGCGCTTGGCGCGCCAGGGGAATGCCGAAGGTACCGGTACCCAGCGCCTGCGCGATCATGCGTTCGCTGTCGTGCGCCAGTCCGGGTCGCCGCACGTCGATCCACTCCAGCGTGCGTGCCTCATGCGAAAGCCGGCGCTTGTAGGGCTGCGCGCCGGCCAGGAAGTCGAACGCCTGCAGCCCCTCGTCCAGGCAATGCTGGATGCAGGTGGCCAGGGCGACCGAACCCGGACTGTCGTAGCGCGGCAGCGCGCCATAGTTCAGCCCGCAGTTGTAGAAATACACCGTGCCGCGCCAGTGCAGGTTGTACAGATACCCCACGACCAGCGGGCCCGCACTGACCCGGGTCAGCCGGATGTAGCCATCGTCCATGCCTTTCCGCACCAGCGCCTGGTGGAAGGCATGGAAGAAGTCGCCGGAGAACGAACCCTCCTGCCCCTTCGACCGCCATCGGCGTTCGTGCAGCGCGCGCAGTTCGTCCAGCCACGCCAGTGCCTGTTCGACGCTGCCGGCCAACTCGACCCTCAGGGCGCCGTGCGCCTCGTAAGCACGCAGGCTCTGCCGCAGGTGATGGCGGAAGTTGCGCTTCAGCGAGTCGACGTAACCCTTGCCGCTGTCCCGCAACCAGTCCAGGTCGACCCGGCAACAGGGCTGGCTGAGCACGCAATAGCAGTGCAGGCCGGCGGGCAGCGCGGAGGCGATATGCGGTCCGTGGCTGGTGGCGGTGATGCGGAAGCGCCGCCACCCTTCCCAGTTGCTTTCGAGGGCGCGGAACAGGGCCGCGTAGGCGGCGACTTCGCCGCCGCGCCTCACCAGCAGGCCCGAGTACTCGATGCTGATCTCGTCCACGGCTTCGATGCCGGTTTCCTGCAGCCGCAGCGAATGCCGCCCGAAGAACCGGCCCTTGCCCTGTTCCGGTGCGTCGACCGCCAGCGCCAATGCCAGCAGTCCCTGGCTGTCCTCGATACGGCAGACGCGCGGCGCGATCTGCGCCGGCAGTTGCTCCAGCCAGGTCGATATCCAGTACCAGTGCGTGAACGGCGTGCCGTCGGCCTGCGCCTGCAGGCGCCTCCAGTCATCGGCAAGATCCGGATAGTCCGCCAGCCTCCGCCATTCCCCCCGCGCGTCGCCCGCCATTCGCGGCGCCACGCCCACGGCCCCCGCCATCAGGCGCGACCCAGGCACACGTCGCCGCCGCGCACCGCCAACACCTGCCTGCAGACGGCCAGCGTATCCGCCGCGACATCGTCCCAGCCGCGGCTCACCGAGGCCGACAGCGCATCGGCATCCCATGTCCTGGCCAGCGCATCGGCCAGGCCGCGCTCGAGTGCCGCCGCATCCCGCGGCGGCACCATGATGCCGTTGCCTGCCGTGATGATTTCGCCGGTACCGCCCACGGCGGTAGCCACGACGGGCCGGCCGCAGGCGATCCCCTCGACGACGACATTGGGGTAGCCCTCCGACCAGCTGGGCAGCGTCAGCACGTCGGACGCACCGATCCACTCGGCGACCTGCACCGGCTCCAGTCCGCCGGTCATGGTGACGCGCCCGCCCAGGCCGGTGGCCTGTACCAGGCCAGCCAGTTCTTCGCGCATCACACCGTCGCCGATCAGCGCCAGGCGCAGCAGCGGGTCGCCCGCGGCCAACGACTGGAAGGCCTGCAGCAGTTCGCGCATGCCCTTGGCTTCGACGAAGCGACCGACATAGGCGATCAGCCGCGCATCCTCGGGCACTCCCAGCTTCGCGCGCATGGCCCGACGGTCGCGTGGATGGAACACGTCCGTATCGATGCCATTGACGATCGGATGCACGCGCTCGGGATCGGCGCCGAACGCGGCGATGGCGGTATCGCGCATCGCGCTGCTGACGGTCAGCATCGCATCCAGGCCGTGCAGCGTGCGACGGGTCATGTAGGCGTTGAGGCCCGAGCGCACATGGATGTCCGAACCGCGCGCACCGACGATGCAGGGCACGCCGATGCGCCGGGCCGCCCGCTTGGCCGCGAACCCATCCGGATATACCCAGTAGGCCAGCACGAGGTCCGGCTCGAAACGACGCAGCCGCGGCACCAGCGCCCGGCTGGCCATCCAGCCGTTGGTGGCGCGCGATATGCCCGGCAACGCGGGATACGTGTAGGCCTCGACATCGATCCCGTCGAGCGCGTAGTCCGCCCCCACCTCGCCACGCAGGAAGCTGCGCGGCGACAGGCCGGGGACGCGGGGATAACTCGCCTGCTGGAAGAACACGCGCACCCGTGCAAGCTGCGAAAGCGCACGCGCCGTTTCATGGATGTAGCGCCCCCGCGTCTGGTCGTGGGGCACGGGCAGGATCGGGGTAACGAGAGCTATTCGGGGCATCATCAATCCTGTTGAACGCAATCCGTCCCGATCCGAGGCCATGGCCGCGGGTCACCCCATGGCCAGCAGAACCTTCAGCACGACGTAGAAGCAGGCCACGGCACCCAGCGTCAACACGATCCAGCGCAGCACGTGGTTGCCCAGACGCAACTCTCCAAGCGCGGGAAATCGGGCCAGAACATTGGAATGGTGCGCCACGACAAGGGCGGACAGCAGGTAAAGCAGGATCACGTAGCTGCGGCTGAGGAAGAAGGCCGCGGCGAAGAATCCCGACAACGCCACCAGCAGGGCCAATGCGATGGTCCTCGCATCCTGCCACTCAAGAATATCGTCCTCGTCCTCGAACTCGGGTTCGAAACGGACGATGCGGTACATCATCCAGAAGCCGTAGCCGATGAAGGCGAACCACAACGCGAACCCGATGATGCCGGTCTCCGCCAGCACCAGGATGATGGAGTTGTGCGCGGTCAGGTAGTGGTGCTGGGTGAACTGTCCGGCACCCACGCCCAGCAGGGGATGGGTGATGAACATCTGCATGCCTTCGTACCACGCATCGATGCGACCGGATGCCGACGATTCCTGCACGTTCAGCTGGTCCAGCCGCGAGGGCATCAGCCGCAGCAGCACCAGCGCGCCCGCGCCCAGCATGGCCGCCCACACCCGGCCACGCTGGATCCAGATGTAGACCGCCGTCATCGTCACCACGGCGAGGAACGAGCCGCGCGAATTCGTCAGGTAGATGCCGTAGCACAGGAGCAGGCATCCACAGAACCAGAACAGCCGCCGCATGCCGAGGAAGCCGCCACGGCTGCCCAGGTAGACCGCCATGGGAATCGAGATGACGAACAACATGCCCAGGTCGTTGGGATCGCTGAAGATGCCCACGTACTGGATGCGGCCGTCCTCCACCGTGGTCTGGCCCGTCCATCCCACCCCGGAGGACGCCTGCTGCACGCCGTGCACGGCCAGCACGAAGGCGCACAGCACGATCACCGTCATGATCACCCGCGTGTAGGACGGCCGGTTGACGGCGTTGGCCAGCAGGAAGAACGAGATCACGCAGGGCAGAAAATCCACGGCCGCGATGCGCGCGCCGCCGATCCATCCCGTAACGGCCAGGGAGAGGAACAGGGCCACCAGGAACAGCGGCAGCAGGAGATACTGCGGGGCGTTGAATCGCTTCTCGCGCGAAAACACCCACGCGATCGCCGCAGACACCATGGCCAGCGGCAGGATCGGAATGCCGAAACCCGCCATCTGCGGATAGTCCTGCGGCCTCAGCAGCACCAGCATCAGGTAGATCAGCACGAAGACGAACATCATCATCGGCATGTCCCCCGCAGGCGTCGCACGCGGCGCCCGGTCACCACAGGTGCAGCCTCGGATTGCGGACGTACGCCACCAGTGCCTGGCCCGCGTAGACGTTCATGTGGAAGAACGTCGACAGCAGCCGTACCGGCACCCAGTCCGACAGGGCCGGAAGCCAGTTCGCCGCCACCAGCAGCGCGATCGCACCCACGCCCGCAAGCAGGCATGCCAGGTAGAGCGGATGCGAAAACGCCAGGAAAACCGAGGATGCGGCCAACAGGCACAGCAGCCAGGGCACCATCAACCTCAACAGCTTGTGGCTGACGAAGCGGAACCACAGCGGGTTCTGGAACGGCACCACCAGCCATGGCGCGAACGCAACCGCCTGGTAGTTGCCTGCCAGCGTCCGTACTTTGCGCAGACGCTCCTGAGCCGACGTCGTGGACGGCGTGTCCCACGCGACGGCACCGGCCTCGAACACGACGCGATAGCCATCGCGCACCACGTTCATCGGCGTCAGCACGTCGTCGAGTACGGTGCCGGGCGGAAGCGGCACGTACAAATCACGCCGGATCGCATACAGCGCACCCGTGACACCTACGACCGAACCGCTGCGGGCCTCCGCGTGGCGGATCATCTTCTCGTATCGCCAGTAGGCACCGACCTTGGCCGCGAAACCTCCCTGCTCGTCGACGAAGCAGAGTTCGCCGCTCACCGCTCCCACGTCAGGATCCGCGAAATTGGCAGCCAGTCGGGTCAAGGCATCCGGCTCGAGCCGCTGTCGCACATCCACCATCAGGAGCACTTCGCCGGTGGCCATGGGCACCAGATCGGCGAGGCACGCCGCCTTTCCCCGGCGATGCGGAAACTCGACGACGCGGACGCGGCGCGACGCGATTTGGCGCAGCGCATCCGCCGTGTGGTCCGTGCAGCCATCGCAGGCCACGAGGATGTCCAGATTCTCCGCCGGGTAATCCAGCGACAGCAGGTTCTCGACCTTGGCGACCGCGCTCTCCGGCGCATTGCGCACGGCCAGGATCGCCGTCACGCGGGGAGAATGCGGACGCTTTCGCACCGGATTCGGGAACAGCCGGCCCCACGCCACCACCCACATCGGGTAGCCGGCGTAGGTGAACAGGATGATGATCAGACTGCCCCAGAAGGCCAGCAGCGCAAGTATCGGCAACATCAACGCGCACCATCCGTCGGCAATCCGTCGGCCCACCGTTGCAGGCGTCCCTGCACGCGATTCGAGAGCGCCGGGAAGCGCTGCAGCAACAACCCGAGCTGGTTGACGTCGCCCGCCCGCCAGGCGCGCATGACGACCGTTCCGGATACGAAGAACGCGGCATAGATGAGGCCCGCAGCCAGTTCGGTCCATGGATTGATCCCGCCCAGCAGCATCGGGATGAGGGCGATGGCGATGGCGACCAGCGCACACGCCAACATGCGCCCGAGTTCGCGCCACGGCACTCGCAGCTTCAGCAACCGCGACACGCCCGTGGCCATCAGCGCGAAGATCAGCACTTCGGAAATGGCATGCGCCGCCACGGCACCATTGAGGCCATAACGCGGGATCAGCAGCACGGACAGCACGGCCACGCTCAGGATCGAGAAAAGCACGTAGCCCACACGCAGGTGCTGGTTGTCCGTCGTGGACAACAGGGCGTTGAACGCGCCGCCGATCATGGTGAAGCCGCCGACCACCATCATTGCCCTCAGCGGACCCACGACCGGCCGGTACTCGGCGCCGTACAGCAGCGCTACCGCGCTGTCCGCCAGCAGTGCGCCCGTCCCCGCCAGCAACAGGCCGATGAATGCGAAGTAGCGCATGGCATTCGCCATGATCGTATTGACGCCGTCCTGCCCGTCCCTGCCGAATGCATGTCCCATCATCGGCATCAGCACCGTGGCCAGTCCCGAGGCCAGCAGGTCCACGCCACCGCGCGTGAGCGCCGCCGCGATCGCGAAGAAGCCCACGGCGGCCGAGCCGATCATGGCATTCAGCATCCAGGTTTCGATGGACTTGTTGCTGATCGCGTAAGCGAGGGTCAACAGCACGGTCCAGCCCAGATGCCGCTTCAGCCGAGCCAGCGTGGCCGGCTCCGTCGGCGCATGCGAGGGCCGCACACCCGCCTTGCGCAGCATGATGGACGAGCACACGACGTAGCCGACGCTGACCACGGTGAACAGCAGCAGATACGCCAGCAGCGGCGCCTTGATCGCGACAAGCACCAGGACGGCGACGATGTTGAGCAGGCTCATCGTCACGGTCGACCGCGCTTCGACGTGGAACAGGCCGTAGCCCTTGGCGACGGACACATCGAACAGGAACATGGCCTTGGCGATGGCGGCCACCAGCACGACCCCTGCGAATACCGCCAGATGCCCTTCCCAGCCGGCCGGCGTGAAGAACGGCATGGTCAGCAGGAAGGCCAGCGTCACCAGCCCGACGCAGGCGAGTTGCCAACGGCGCAGCCACCCATGGATGCTTCGGGCGGTTTCCGGCGATCCTCGACCCAGGCTTTCCGACGCAAAGCGGATGACCGTCGTGGTCAGGCCGTTGTTGCTGAACATGATCAGCAGCCCGGCCATCCATACCATGTAGGTATAGCGGCCGAAGTCGTTGGGGCCCAAGGTCCGCGCCACCAGCACGCTGGTCAGCAACCCCAGCGCGTACGTTACGTACGTGGAGCCCATGACCATGATGGCACCGCGGATGGCCGTTCTGCCGTTGAAAGGCTGGTTCATATTCCCCTGTGGTCGGTGCAATGGCCCGCACCTGTGCTGATTGTCAGGAACAACGCAAAAAACACCCAACAGTGGTCACCGACTCCTCGTCGCTCGCATGGCGGACGTTCATGCACTGACCTCCTGCGGGCGTCTTTCACGTTCTCCGCTTCATATGAAACCTTCAGGCACGCTGGGCATCGTTCATGTCATTGATTCTCTTGAGTTCGGAGGCCTGGAACGCGTCGTCGCCGACCTCGCCATCGCGCAAGCGGCGCATGGCCATGCCGTCAGCATATTCAGCCTCTGCGACACCGAAGGATTTCGTCCACTGCTGGCGGAAGCCGGCGTACCGGTCACCATCGGCCACAAGCGTGGCGGCGCGGATCCCAGGCTGATCCGCTTGCTGCGGGCCTCCCTGCTGGATCGCAGCGTGGACGTCGTGCATACCCACAACTTCGTCCCGAGCTACTACGCCGTCACGGCGACGCGATTCGCCCTGCGACGGCCGGCGGTGGTGAATACCTGCCACAACATGGGCGGGCGACTCGGCAATCGCCGCCTGCGTTGGCTCTACCAGTGGTCGTTGAAGCATTCGCAGAAGATCGCCATGGTCGGCACCAAGGTGCGCGACCATCTGCTGGCGCGCGACCTGGTGCCCGCAGCCAAGAGCGGCACCGTGATGAATGGCATTCCCGTCGATCACTTCCAGCACTCGTCCATCGCCCGCACCCAAGTCCGGGACGAACTCGGTATCGCGCCCGACGCGCTGGTGGTCGGCACCGTCGGCAGGCTGGTCGAGCTGAAGAACCAGCGCCTGCTGCTGGAAGCGGTGGCCGGGTTGCTGCCATCCCGTCCCGACACGAGGGTGATCCTGGCCGGCGATGGCCCCCTCCGCGACACGCTGCAGGCGTTCGCCGGGCAACTCGGCCTGCAGGATGCAGTCGTCTTCACCGGTCCCCGCAAGGACATTCCCAGGCTCCTCAGCGCATTCGACGTGTTCGCCCTGCCCTCCCGCACGGAGGGCCTGTCGATCGCGTTGCTGGAAGCCTGCGCGGCAGGACTTCCCCTGGTGGCAACCCGCGTGGGCGGCAACGATGAAATCGTGCAGGAGAACCACACCGGCCTGTTGATTCCGCCCGACGATGTCAACGCACTCCGAACGGCGCTCTCACGCCTGTTGCACGATCCCGGCGAGCGCCTGCGCATGGGAGCGCGCGCCCGCGAATGGGTGCTCGAACACGGATCGATCGACGTCATGCGGAAAAACTACGATGCGCTCTACGCCAGCGCGCTGAGCGCGCGCTGATCCCGGCGCGCGGCCGTCGCGGCCACCGTACCCTGCAAGGCAATCCGGGGTCGCGCCATGCACGGCCGGCCTTCCGGCCGGGCCGGCACTAGCCAGCGCGACCCGCCAGGTCATCGAACGCGCGCTCCAGGCCGATCTGCGTCGGGACGCGCGGCTGCCATCCGATCGCCTTCAGCTTGCCGTTCGGATAGTCGAAGCGCCGGTACATCGAGCGCACCACGTACGGCGTGAACACCGCGGGCAGCTGGCCCTTCGACCACTGGTGGTAACGAAGCAGCACCTTGGCGCCCAGCATGAACAACGGATACGGCACCGGCACCACGCGCAGCTTCGCTACCCGGCGCCGGTAGGCGCGCAGGTACTGGGCGCAGGTCGGGATGTCGTCGTCGACCACGTTGTACGCTTCGCCATCGACGCCATTCAATGCAGCGCAGGCGATCGCGTCGGCGCAGTTGTCGACGTACGTCAATGGCAGCGGCGCACCACGGCCGAGGCTGAAGAACAGGCCCATCGCGCCGATCCCCACCCGGTTGGAAAACGCGCCGCCGCCCGGCCCGTAGATGACGCCCGGACGGAGCACCACGGTCTCGAAGCCGTAGCGTTGGCGGTACTCGTCGAGCAGGTGCTCCTGCCGCGTCTTGGCATGCGCGTACGGCCCCTTGTCGATGCCGATCGGCTCGATCGGCACCGTCTCGTCGTGCGCCGCGCCGGTCGGCAGCGACGCCGTGCGATAGACCGCAAACGAACTCACCATCACCACCCGGCGCACGCCCGCATCGGCCGCTGCCTGCAGCAGGTTGCGGGTACCGACGACCGTGTTGGCGAACATGTCCGCTGCCGAACCCCGCATGCCGGCTGCGGCGTGCACCAGTACGTCCACGCCTTCCAGCATCGGTGCCAGGTCGTGGCGATGCAGCAGGTTGGCCGCCACCACGCTGACGCGCGCGTCGGGATGCGCACGCTGGAGTTTCTCCAGCAGGCCGGCCGGTGCCGTCCGGCGCACGTGGATGCGCAGGTCCTTCACGCCTGAAGCCAACAGGCTTTCGGCGATCCTGCGGCCGAGAAATCCGGCCGCGCCGGTCAACAGGACGGTCATGCGGGGCGCTCCAGCGCTTCGACGATGCCGTCGATCAGGGTGGCCACCCGCAGGATGTGCGTGTGCGGCACCGGATCCTCGCCGCGGCCCTCGATGGCATCGTAGAACCCGCCCAGCAGCACCCGCATGCACTGGAAGTAGTGGAACCGGTTGCGCATGAAATCCCCTGTGTTCTTCGCGCCGTTGCCGGCGAAGCGCAGCGCCTGCACCCATGCCGGGAACAGCCGGCCCAGCGCGCTGGGCTGGTCCTGGCGTGCGCTGCGCACCAGCGTGCGGGCGGCGTAGTCGAGCTCGACGGTGTCGCGCGTGCCGTATACCTTCATGGCATGCGACACCGGCCTGGCATGCGAACTGACCATGCCGGACACGGTGACGCCGTTGCCGCCAGCCAGGGTGAAGCGGAGTTCGTCCGGCATCGCGTCCAGCGCCGCATCGCCGCTGCCTTCGCGCATGCGGAGTGCGAACGCGTTCACCGCCACCGGCTCCTCGAGGAACGGCGCCACCTTGGCCAGCACGTGGTCGAGCACGTTATGGAACAGCTTGCCGGGCAACCGGTGGACCCAGTGCGCCGGGTCGCCCATCACCGCGATGCCGTAGTCGCCGCCCAGGTTGTAGCCATAGCTCGTGTCCACGTGCACGACGTCGCCCAGCGCATGCTCCGCCATCAGGTCGCGCAGCTGCAGGCCGGGCGTCTCGAAGTTGTAGAGGTAGTTGACGCTGATCCTGCGGCGCGTCGCCTGCGCACAGTCCAGGATGCGCCGCGTGCCGGCGGCATCGAGCGCGAACGGTTTCTCAAGGAAGACGTGGCAGCCCAGTTCCATCGCCTGGCAGGCAAGCTGCACATGCGAATCCGGGGGCGTCACGATGTGGACCACCTCCAGGCGTTCGGCGCGGATCATGTCCGCCATGTCCGCATGGCCGGCCACGCCGCTCCATCGCTGTGCGAAACGCTCGACCATCAAAGGCTCGCGGTCGCAGGCCGCGACCAGGTCGGCGCGACCGATCGCGCGCAGTTGCTCGGCATGACCGTCGGCGATCTTGCCGCACCCCACAATCCCCACCCTCATCCGATGCTCCCGGCAACGCGCGGCATGGCCGGCTCGGACACCGCCGGTGCAACGCCGTACGCGGGCCGCGGGATCACGTAGTCGCGGTACAGGCCCGGTTCGCCGATTTCGCCAGCCTCCGCTGCCTTCGCCAGGTTGTACATCTCGCGGGCGCTGACGTAGTGCAGCTTCCACGCGCGGCCATCGTTGTAGCGCGACTCCAGGTAGCTGTGCGCCTCGTCCATCGAGCGGCCCAGCAGCGTGTCCATGTCGCAATCCTCCGCGCCGTGGGTATGGATCTTGACGAAGGTCCACTCGGGCCGACCCTCGATATGGATGCCGGTCTGCACCCAGGCGTCGATGCGGTCACGCGACGGCGGCGCCACCTTGCGGATATCGGAATTCTCGATGCGCGGGATCAGGCCGAACTTGCGGCTCTTCCAGCGGAAGCCCAGCGGCCCCTGGATGATCATCAGGTCGCCGTCCTGCTGGCCGCCGACGCGAACGCGCGGGCCGGTATCGTGCGACTTGCATCGCACCGGATCGTCCTTGGCGTAGTGGATACGGTTGACCGTCCGCGTCTGGCAGGGATCCGGCGCCGCCGGCAACGTGAAGTCGGCGTAGCAGCCCTCCTCCCGCAGCACGATCAACTCGTTGTCGACACCGCAATGACGGCCGCTGGGATGGCTGTTGTCCAGCGCCCAGTTGCCGTGGATGAACGCCCAGCGCGGCTGCCCGCTGACCGGATCGCGCGGCAACGCGTCATGGCGCGCCGCCAGCAGCTCGGTGAAGCGCGACAGCTTTTCGCGCAGTCCGGCCTCGGTATCGTCGTCATGGTGGAGGTGGATCTCGATCTCGCCGAGTCCTTGCCGGCACAGTTCCACCAGGGCATCGAGATGTTCCTCCCGATACTCTTCTTCGGGATAGAAGAACGAATGCACGGGCGGCCTGCCGTCGGCATCACGATGGCCTTCGCACAGGCGCGGCAGGTCACGCCGCCAGCGGGCGACGCGCGCGCGCTCCTTCTCCAGGTCCGGTTTGCCCCAGGCCGGCTCGTAGTGGTCCACGAAACAGAACAGCAGGTGGCGGGTGGCGCCCTCAGGCACCGGCGCGCGCCAGTCCTGCTTCATCCACGCGAGCAACCAGCCCATGACATTGCGCTTGCGCACCAGCCGCACCACAAGCACCAGAGCCAGCAGCGCGACCGCCGCCAGCGAAAGCAGAATGAACTTCATCAGTGATATCCCGGGATCAAATCGGTTCCATGCAGCCTGCAGGGCGGCGTAGCGCGAGCGTGCCACCACACCGGCATCGTCGGCACTGGCACGCACGGCCGCAAGGGTGTCATCCGCAACGACCGCAGCCGGCGCAGGCGCCGGCAGCGCTGCGGCGACAGGCAGGCCGGTCTCGTAGGCGCCCAGGTCGGGCGGGTCGCCGCGCGGGGCGCCATCGATGTCGTCGGTCACCGCATCCAGCGCCATGCCGGCCTTGATCGCCGGACTGCCGGCTTGCGGCTTGCCGGTGTCGTCCAGCAGGAACGCCGCCTGCTTGCCGTGGACATCGGTGCCCATCCGCCGCTGCCAGCGTTCGAAGTCGCCGACGGCGGCCAGCATCGGCGTCTGCGGGCGCTGGTCGATGAAGCGGCAGGCGCCACGACGATCCGAGTAGCCGTTCCCGTCCATGCCCGGGTCGCCATCCAGCGCGGACAGCGCGCCCCCCAGTTCCTCTTCGTGCGTCCAGCGTATCTCCACGCATGGATGTCCATCCTGCACCACGAGGTTGTTGCGGATCGTCGGATTGACGTTGGCCGGTCGCTTGGCGTTCTGGTCCCAGTCCTGGAACGAGAGGCCGAAATAGAGGGCCGAATGGCCCAGGCGGCCGGCATTGACGATGGTGTTGTTGGCCACGATGGCGTCCTTGGACGCGTACATGCCGATGCCCGAGTAACCGGTGTTGCGCACCACGTTGTTGCGCACGATCCCCCGGATCGACTCGTAGTACTGCGGGTTCACGCTCAGGTCGAAGAACTCCGTGCTGGTGTCGAAGCCCACCAGGATCCCCGCATCGCCCGTGTTCTCGATCCGGTTGCGCTGCACCACCACATCCCGCGCACCACCCTTGAAGTACATGCCCGTGGTGGCCGTGTCGTGGATGTAGCTGTCTTCCACCAGCATGCCGTCGGCATTGACGTTGTCGATGCCGTCGGCATTGCTGTTGTCGCGCGCACCCGTGGTGTGGATCTCCACCCGGCGGATCGTGGCCCGGTTCGACTTGGGCGTGATCTTGATCCCGTCCCGGCCGGTGCTGTGGATCAGCAGATCTTCCAGCACCACGTCGCTGGCACCGGTATCGGTGGCAGGACCGCCCTGGTACCAGTTGGTCTGCAGCATGATCCCGTAGTAGTAGCCGCCGCTGATCTCCAGGTTCGACAGCCGGCTGCCCGAGGCCGCCGGATCGATCTGGATGGTGACCGAGTCAGGCGTGGTGATCGCGCAGTGGATGCGCGCCTTGCCTTCGCCGGCGTAGGTCTGCAGCGTCATCTTCTGCCGCAGGCGCACGTCGCACTCGTTGTAGGTGCGGTTGTTGGCCGGGGCGCGCAGGGTGATGGTGTCGCCGGCACGGCCGAGGCTGATCGCTCGCTTGACCGTGCGGTAGGGGTTCTGCAGCGTGCCCGTGCCGCTGCTGTCGTTGCCAGACGTCGAGACGTACAGCTCCGCCGACAGTGCGGGGGTACCCAGCGATACGCAGGCGAAAAACACGGCGGCTGCCACGGCACCGGGGACGCGCGCAGGAGTTGGCATGTACATCGGTGGCGGATTTCCTGAAGTTCCCAGTCCCGCCGTGTACCATCACGACAGGGCGGCAGGCCCGGAAGCACCGGAGCACACACGTCGCCTTCGTCGCCAGCATGGACAACGCGTTCGTCGTGATCGCTCCGAGGATTGCCCCGCGCACCGCGTCTCACCTCAGAAAAACGCGGATGTGCCCGAAATCCGGCCACGGCAGTCCTGTTTCGGGGCCAATCCGCGTTACAAGGTAAAGAGGGACAGGATCTGCATGATCCGCGACGCATGAGGGATCCGCGTGCGGAGTCGAGAAGGGGGATGGAACGTTGAAGAGAGGGATGATCGCCAAACTGCTTTCGGTGACGGGATTCGGCCGCCTTCTGGCTACGCTTCCACGCCGCGGGGTACTGGTGTTCAACTACCATCGCATCGGCGATGGCGCACAGTCGCAACCGTACGATCGCGCACTCTGGAGCGCGAGTGTCGACGGCTTCGACGAACAGGTCGGCCATCTGGCCCGTGGTTTCGACGTCATCTCGCCGAAAGACCTGGACCATGCCCTCGGCGACCGCAGGGGTCGCTACGCACTGATCACCTTCGACGACGGCTATCTCGACAACTACGAACTCGCCTTCCCGATCCTGCAACGGCATCGCGTTCCCGCCGCATTCTTCATCGCCACCGGCTTCATCGACAGGCCCTCGCTGCCGTGGTGGGATGAAATCTGCTGGTTGCTCCGCACCTCCACCCGGTCGCGCATCTCGCTGGCGCCGTGGATCGGCCAACCGCTCCTGCTGCAACCCTCGTGCGACATCGCCATCGCGCTGGTGCTCACCCGGTACAAATCGCTGCCGTCGAGCGATGCCGCGGCCATGCTGCGCGCATTGCGCGATGCGGCAGGCGTCCGGCATCCCGACGACGTGTCCGGGCACTGGATGAACTGGGACATGATCCGCGAGATGGCACGTGCCGGCATGACCATCGGCGGGCACACCGTCAATCATCCGGTGCTGTCGCGGATGCCGAAGGAACAGCAGTTCCTCGAAATCTCCGGCTGCGCCGCGCGCCTGAAGGCGGAGGTCGGCTGCGACATGGAGTATTTCGCCTATCCGGTCGGCAACCGCAATTCGTTCAACGACGATACCCGCAGTTGCCTGGAAGCGATGAACGTACGCCACGCCTTTTCCTACTATGGCGGCTACGCCACGCAGTCATCGCCCCGCTTCGACATTCCCCGCGTGGCGATGGAACGCCACATCAGGAAGCACGAGTTCGAAGCCATGGCATCGCTGCCGCAGATCTGCGCGCGTCCCTACAACTGAACCACGTTCCACCCTGACATGAACCACGGCGCGGACTTCCTGGCCCTGTACGAAGCACTCGGTGTCGGCCCGGAGTGCGATCCCGACGCCTTCAAGCGTGCCTACCGCAGGCGCGTATCCGGATTGCATCCGGATCGCGCGGGCGGCGATCCCCGCGACGAGGACACGCTGAAGACGCTGAACTACGCCTACTCGGCGGCGCTGGAGTTCCATCGCGCCCATGGCCGCTTCCCCGGCACGACCGTCAGGGCCTCGCATGCGGGGCCGGCCACGCGCACGGAAATCGCGCACGGAGGGGAGGTCGTCGACACAGAAGCAAGAGGCCCGTCGCGATGGCGGATGGCCGTATGGCTGGGACTGGCGGTGGCGCTGATCGCGCTGCTGCTCGCCGCGAACGATGACGACCGTGCCGCGGACCAGGCCATGCCCTACGGAGCGGAAAGGCCCGCGACGCACGTTGCATCACCGCGGACGGCCACGGAACCGGTACTCAAGCTGGGCATGTCGCCGGATGAAGTGATCGCAGTCATCGGCCCGCCGTTCAGCAGCGACGACACCGGCCAGCAATGGCTGTACGGCGCCTCATGGGTGCGGGTCGCCTGCGGACAACTGGTGGACTGGTACAGCTCACCGTTGCAGCCGCTGAAAGTGGCTCATGATCGGCCGGGCCCGAGCGACACGGTCGACGATTTCCGTCCGCGCCGGCACTGCCCCACCACATCCTGACTCCATGTCGAGGACATGACGTTGCGCGGAGCCTGCCGGCGTTCCGCGCCGCCGGTTTACGCCGGCTCTTCGTCTGCGGGAATCGGCTTCCCTTCCGCTTCCGCCTGCAGCACGCTGCGGCGGATCTTGCCGGTGCCGGTCTTCGGCAGCGCATCGCGGAATTCCACGGTGCGCGGGATCATGAACTCTTCGAGGTGGGCGCGGCAGTGCGCCATGATGGCGCGGGCATCGAGGTCGTCGCGGTCGGTGACCACGATCGCCTTCAACGCATGGCCCATCACCGGGTCCGGAACGCCGACCAGTGCCGCCTCGCGGATACCGGCCAATGCGTACAGGACGTTCTCGACTTCCTTCGGGCTGACCTTCTCGCCGCGGGACTTGAGGATGTCGTCCTTGCGGCCGACGAAATACAGGAAGCCCTCTTCGTCCATGCGGAACAGGTCGCCGGTGTGCAGCACCTTTTCCCACGGATAGCGTCCCGTCTTGAGCGCCTTCGCGGTCGCCTCCTCGTTGCGCCAGTACCCCTGCATCACGTGGCCGCCCCGCACCACGAGTTCACCGACGACGTTCGGTGCCACCGGCCGGCCTTCGTCGTCCGCCACCCAGACTTCCGTGCCGGGGATCGCGATGCCGACACTGTCCGGACGCGTGCTCAGCTGCTCCGGCGGCAGGTAGGTGCAGCGCTTGGACTCGGTCATGCCGTACATCGAGTAGATGCGGGCGTTCGGGAAGATCTCCTGCAGCTTCAGGATGTGCGCTGGCGGCAGCGCCGCCGCCGTGTTGGTCAGGTAGCGCACGCCGCGCGCCCACGCCGGGTCGAAATTGCCGATCTGCACGATCAGCGCGGCCATCGTCGGCACCAGCGGGAAGCCGGTGATGTTTTCCGATGCCAGCAACGGCAGGATCTTCTGCGGGAAGGCGAACGACTTCTCCAGCACCAGCGTGGCGCCCATCTTCACGCACATCAGCAACTGGTAGAGGCCGTAGTCGAACGACAGCGGCAGCACGCTCAGCACCACGTCGTCGCGGTGCGACCGCAGGTAGGTGGTGATGGAGGTCGCGGCGTGCTCGATGTTCTTGTGCGTCATCATGACGCCCTTCGGATTGCCGGTGGAACCCGAGGTGTAGACCAGCATCGCCAGGTCGATGTCGACGCCCGCATGGCGCTTCGCCGCGGCACCGGGCTGAGCGAGATCGACGAACGCGGCATAGGATTCGGCACCGGCAGGCAGCGCCGCCGCGGTATCGTCGACGACCACCACCCGGCGGATGCTCGGCGCCTGCGCGGCGGCGGCCAGCGCCACGGTGGCCAGGCTGGCCTGGGTGAAGAGGACCGAAGCCTCGCAGTTGTTCAGCACGAACGCCAGCTTGTCGGTCTTGGTGGTCGGATTGACCACACTGAAGATGCCGCCCGCGCGCAAGGTGCCGAAAACGCCGATCGCGGTTTCGACGCGATTCTCGAGGAACAGCACGCAACGCTCGCCATTGTCGAAGCCGACTCGCTCGACCAGCGCATCGGCAAAGCGGTCGGCGGCCGCATCCAGCGCCGCGTAGGTGGTGCGCACGCCAGCCTGGACGATCGCCGCCTTGGAAGGGTCGTGCGCGGCAGCGGCGGCCAAGTGCTTCTCGTACCTCAGCATGGTTACGCCGCCTCCTGCTGCTTGCGCTCCACGTAGGCCACGATGCCCGCGATGCTGCCCAGGTTTTCCGGCAACACGTCCTCGTCGTCCACGGTGACCTCGAACGTCTCTTCGATCCACGTCACGATCGTCAGTACGCCGATCGAGTCGACGACCCCGGCATCCAGCAGGTTCTGGTGGGTGGCGAGCTCTTCCCCGGCATCGACGGGAAACGTCGTGCTGATGAACTCCCGTACGCGACTCTCCATCGATTCCATGCAAGGCGGTCCAGTTTGTTTTCTACAGGGTAGGCAAGGTCGATGGCGCGGGAACACACCCACGCCGATCGGCCCGCGATTCTGACCCGGCCACGAGGCGAACATCATCCCCATCGAAGCGGACGGCGGGCGCATCGCGTGACGCGCGCCAAGTCCATCCGCATGCAGGCGGCCGAGGTACCGAAGCCGTGCTCCGATGCCGAGAAGAACGCACAAGCGGGGCGGGAGCGGCCAGACCGGACGCGGCACGCGCGCCATTTGCCGGAAAGCAAACAGGGTCCGGCGATGCCGGACCCTGCCCTTGCAGACACGGCGTGTGCGACAGGGACTAGCGGAGCCAGCCCATCCTCGCCAGCAGCCAGCGCCACGCAACGATCGCGGGCGGCGTGTACCTGCTGACCACCGGCTTGGCCGCCGGCGTTGCGGTCGACGCAGGTGCACGGGGCAACGCCGTGCCGGTCTGCGCAGGCGCGGGCGTCGCCGCCGATCCGTTCGGGGCGCTGGCGGCCGTCACCGGTGCGGACGACGCGCTGCTGCCGCGTACCGGTATCAGCGGCTGCACGCCGTTCACCCGGATCGGAGCGGTGCTCTGCTGGCCGTACTCGTCGGCGCCCAGGTCGTATGGGGCGGAACGCGCCTGCCCGTCGATGTCGTCGGTCACCTGCGCCAGCGTGGTGCCGGCATCGATCGCCGGACTGCCCGCAGGCAGGTGGCCGGTGGCATCCACCGAGAACGCCGCCTGCTTGCTGTTGGCATCCGCGCCGGTGCCGCTGCGCCACTGCGCCAGGGTTCCCGCCGTCACGGTGCTGCCCGGGCGGCCATCGCGGAACACGCAACCGTTGTTGAAGCCGTTCCAGTTGCTGTTCGGCGAGCCGGACAGGCCCGACAGGCCACCCAGCTCGGACGAATAGCGGATCTCGACGCAGCGGTTGTTGTCCTGGATGACCAGGTTGTTGCGGAGGGTCGGGTTGGTGTTCGCCGGGCGGCCCGCCTTCGGGTCCCAATCCTGGAACGTGACGCCGAAATAGAGGGCCGAATGGCCCAGGCGGCCGGCATTGACGATGGTGTTGTTGGCCACGATGGCGTCCTTGGACGCGTACATGCCGATGCCCGAGTAACCGGTGTTGCGCACCACGTTGTTGCGCACGATCCCCCGGATCGACTCGTAGTACTGCGGGTTCACGCTCAGGTCGAAGAACTCCGTGCTGGTGTCGAAGCCCACCAGGATCCCCGCATCGCCCGTGTTCTCGATCCGGTTGCGCTGCACCACCACATCCCGCGCACCACCCTTGAAGTACATGCCCGTGGTGGCCGTGTCGTGGATGTAGCTGTCTTCCACCAGCATGCCGTCGGCATTGACGTTGTCGATGCCGTCGGCATTGCTGTTGTCGCGCGCACCCGTGGTGTGGATCTCCACCCGGCGGATCGTGGCCCGGTTCGACTTGGGCGTGATCTTGATCCCGTCCCGGCCGGTGCTGTGGATCAGCAGATCTTCCAGCACCACGTCGCTGGCACCGGTATCGGTGGCAGGACCGCCCTGGTACCAGTTGGTCTGCAGCATGATCCCGTAGTAGTAGCCGCCGCTGATCTCCAGGTTCGACAGCCGGCTGCCCGAGGCCGCCGGATCGATCTGGATGGTGACCGAGTCAGGCGTGGTGATCGCGCAGTGGATGCGCGCCTTGCCTTCGCCGGCGTAGGTCTGCAGCGTCATCTTCTGCCGCAGGCGCACGTCGCACTCGTTGTAGGTGCGGTTGTTGGCCGGGGCGCGCAGGGTGATGGTGTCGCCGGCACGGCCGAGGCTGATCGCTCGCTTGACCGTGCGGTAGGGGTTCTGCAGCGTGCCCGTGCCGCTGCTGTCGTTGCCAGACGTCGAGACGTACAGCTCCGCCGACAGCGCGGGGGCACTCGCCACCAGGCCGGCGGACAGCAGAAGGACGGGAAACAGGGATCGGGGACGCAGGGGGGCGATAGCCATGAAAGCTCCGTTAAAGCGTGACAGCGCCCCCTGTTGCGCCGTGATCGTTTTTGAAAAATCATTCAAAATCAATCATTTATGATTGATTTGAGGCGGGAGTCTAGCACGTTGAAATGACATTGCGCACGACCAGTGGTGGCCGGAACGGGCTGCATTCATCGTTTTGCAGCCAGACGCGCCCGCCTTGCCGCTTTGGCAAGGGGCGCGCTCAGGGATGGAAGGGCCGGCAACCGCGACGCGTTCGCCGGCATCGCGCTGCCCCCACGCGGGAGCGCACACACCTCAGCATCGCCACGTGCGCAGTGTGCATGCTGGCTCTGGACACGCGATGACGATGGGTGCGGCGAGCAGGCCTCGCCCGCATGCGGCAGCGATCCCTGTTCGGCACGCCGCGTCATGCATCGCATGCGGACCGAAACCGGCTGCACGGGAAGCCGCGTGGACCGCGGCGGGAGGCGGTGTCAGCAGGCGGACACCGGAACGACGGGACGCGTGATCAGCCGGCGTAGCGCGCCTTCATCCACGCGACCACGGTAGCCGACAGCCGCTCGCGGTGGCGGCGGGCGTAGAACGTATGGTCGCAGTCCGCCCAGTACTCGGTGCTCATGCGCGGTGAGCGCATGACCGGGCCAAAGCACTCCTTCGCCTGACGCTGGTGGTTGTAGTAGCGCTCGATGCCCCCGGTATAGAGCATCAGCACGCTGGCGCCCCGCGCATCCAGTGCCTTCAGCCGCTCGATCGCTTCCGGCTGGCTCGGGAAATCGCGGAAGCTGTTCGGGTCGATGGTCTCCTGGGCGGTCGGCGCACTCCGTCGCAGCAGCCGGCGCAGGCCGCGCAGGACCTTGCCGGGGTGCATCAGGCGGGGCAGGTAGTAGCGCAGCCGGTACAGGAAGGTGGTGTATGCCACGCCATCCAGCAGCAGCAGTCCGGTCACCCGCGTTTCGGCCGGCGCGATGTTGAACGCATCGTCCGCCGCGGAACACAGTCCACCCAGCACGCACTGGTGCACGCCGGTCTCGCGCGCCACCACGTCCATCGCTGCCACGGCTTCCCTGCGCTTGCGTCCTTCGCCCGCCTGCGACGACACCGGGCTGTCGCCCAGCCCCGACTGGTCGAAACGGAACACGACGAAGCCTTCTGCCGCCAACGACCTCGCCACCTGCACATACGTGCGGAACGGTCCGACCCGTGGAAGCAGGCCGGCATTCAACAGCACCAGCGCGGTACCGGCCGGTGTGCCCGCCGGTCGCGTCAGTACGCCGACCAGGCCATCGCCGAACGTGTGCGCCGTTTCCACGATGCCCGGCGCGGCGTCCGCGTCCGTCATCCGCGTGATGTCCACCGCCATGACCGTCATGCCTGTGTCTCCGTCAGAAGCGCGGCCAACTGGACCACGCTGCGGCGTGGCAACGCTTGGTTCTCGAACTGCATCGGATCGTCCCAGGGCGGCCTGTCGTCGGTCGCCAGGTGCGTGACCTGCACCGCGACCCCTGCGGCCTGCTGCGTATCGATGAACGCCTGGACGTCGGCATCGACGCGCCAGACGACCACGTGCACGCGGCTCCCCGACGGCAATGGACGCGCGCGGAAATCCAGTGCGGACAAGGCGTCCAGGAACGACGGCGCCACGTCGAAACCCAGCAGTTCGTCCGCCGCGGTCGCATGGCCGCGGCGCGTGATGTAACGACCCACGTCCTTGATCTGTTCCTGGTGCTGGCGGCGCCAGCGATCGACCATGGGCGCGCCATGCACGACCGGATCCCACAGCACCAGGTCGACCGGCGCGGCGCCGGCGCTCGCCGACAACAGCACGGGCAGGCAGGCGCTCCGCAACGCCAGCGTGCGCGGCGCAAGCGCACCGGCCCCCATCTGCTCGACGGCGATCCGCAGGTCCCGCTGCATGCCCTCCAGGCCCAACTGCCGCGTATCGCCCGCGGAGTCGCCCGCGCCGAACCAGTCGAAGCGCAACGCGCTTCCCTGCTGGCCGGCGACTGCCTCGCACAGCGTCCAGAGGGCGCGCTGGCTCATGATGCCTTCCTGCAGCAACGGCGCCACGCACAGCAGGCTCGGCGCGGCCCCGTCGGACGACCCGTCACGCCGATGGCGCATGCCGAACAGGCGCCGGTCGGCCGGACCGAAGAAGAACGCCTTGCCCGCATCGGCCCCCGCCTCCGTGGCCACCGCGGATACCGCGTCCTTGTCTTCCTGCGCGAACATCGACGACGGCAGTTCCATCGCCAACTGCGCCAGGGTCTGCGTGGCCAGCGGCATCATCTTCAGTTTCGCGCCGGTGTCCTTGGCGACACGGCTCGCCATCTGCACGGCCAGCATCGAGTGGCCGCCCAGGTCGAAGAAGTTGTCGCTCGCCGAGACTCGGGTGTCGAGCATCCCGGACCACACCTCGATCAGATAGGTGATGCGCGGGTCCTGGCCGGGTGTGCGCGCCACGGCCGGCGCGCGGTCGCTGCCATCCGTGGCCACGGGCGCACCTGTCGTGTCACGTCGTTGCACGACAGGAGGCAGGGTGAAGTCGCCGAGCGCTTCGACGTGGTCGTGCGGCGCCGACGCGATGCGTTCCAGCAGGGCGACATAGTGGCCGCGCAACGTCGTGACATCCTCCTCCAGCAGCACATCGGCGTTGTAGACCATGCTGGCGATGATTCCGTCGTCGCGCTCCAGGATCCACAGGCCGAGATCCTCCGTTGCGCCCGGCTGGAAAACCTCCAGTCGCTCATGGTCCAGGTTGCCCCACCGCGTCACGCGCTGGCGGATGTCCTGCATCGAGAACAGCGTCTGGTAGAGCGCGGACATGCGCTGTCCACCGCGCGAACTCAGTTCCTGCGCCACTTCCTCCAGGCGGATGTCGGGGTTGGCGAAACTGTCGAGCACCACGTCCTTGACGCGCTTGACCGCCTCGGAGAACGGCAACGCGGGGTCGATCTTCACCCGCAGCGGCAGCAGGTTGGTGAAGTAGCCCATCAATTCTTCGACATCGGCGCTGTTGCGACCGCGCACGGGCGTGGCGATCACCATGTCGCGGCGACCGGTGATGCGGTTGAGCAGGACGAAATAGGCGCTCAGCAGCACGACGAACAACGTGGCGTCCATGCCCAGGCCGACCTTGCGCAGCCGGTCGCCGAGTGCCTTGTCGATGTGGAAGCCCTGCGCCAGCCCGCGCCCGGAGGCCGTGCCGCGCTTGCTGCGTCCCCGCGAGAGGTCGAGCGTGCCGCCCTCGCCTGCCTCGTAGGTCGCGCCCAGCTTGTTGCGCCAGAACTCGCGCTGGCGCGCATAGCGTTCGCTGGTCACCCATTCGTGGTGCCACACCGAGAAGTCGCCATACGTCACCGGCAACGGCGGCAGCACCGGCGCACGATCTTCGAGCAGCGCGGCGTAGATTTCCGCGAGGTCGCGATAGAGCAGGTCGAACGACCAGCCGTCCCAGATGATGTGGTGCGTCATGAACAGCAGCGCATGACGGTTGTCGTCGAACTTGAACAGGCGCGCACGGAACAGCGGCGCGCCGACCAGTTCGAACGGCGTTTCGATCATGCCCTTCAGGCGCTGCGCGAGGAAACGTTCGCGCTCGGCCAGCGGCATCGCGGTCAGGTCTTCCACGTCCAGCAGGCCGCTGTCCATGCGGTCGTGGACCACCTGCACGGCATCGCCGTCGCGCTCCTCGATGGTGGTGCGCAATACCGACTGCCGTTGCATCACTGCCTGGAACGCCTGCTCGAACTTCGGCAGGTCCAGTGCGCCGGCCAGCCAGTGCGCGGATGGCGTGTTGTAGGTCAACTGTCCCGGATTGAACTCCTCCATCAGCTTGAGGCGTTCCTGGATCAGCGAGAGCGGCGCCTCGCGCTGGTCGGCCCGGTGCAGGATCGGCGGTCGCGGAGGCAGCGTGTCCGGTGAGGCGGACTCGATGGTGGCCGCCAGTTTCTCCACCGTCGGCGCATCGAACAGCGTGCGCAGCGACAGGCCGAGCGACAGCTCCCGGTTCAGGCGGGAGGTCAGCTGGGCCGCGAGCAGCGAGTGTCCGCCGCTGGCGAAGAAGTTGTCGCGCAGTCCCATCTGCGGCAGTCCCAGGACGCCGGCCATGATCGCAGCGACCTGCTGCTCCAGCGCGGTGCGCGGCGGCTCGAAATCGCCGGAACGCGCGACGTTGATCTCCGGGGCCGGCAGCGCGCCGCGGTCGACCTTGCCGTTGGGAAGCAGCGGAATCGCCGGCAGGCGGACGAAATGCTGCGGCACCATGTAGTCGGGAAGGTTGAGCTTGAGATGCGCGACCAGCGCCGCATCGTCCAGGACCACGCCGTCGGCCAGCACGACATACGCCACCAGACGCACATCGCCCGGACGGTCCTCACGCGCCATCGCGACGGCACGGGAGATATCGCGATGCGACAGCAACTGGCCTTCGATTTCCCCCAGCTCGATGCGGAAGCCGCGGACCTTGACCTGGAAATCCAGACGGCCCATGTGCTCGATGCAGCCGTCCACGCGCCAGCGTCCACGGTCGCCGGTGCGGTACAGCGTGGGCGACGGGATGTCGGTGCCGAAACCGCGCGCGGCGTCGGCGAACGCATCGGGCAGGAAGCGTTCGGCGGTAAGCTCGGGACGATTCAGATAGCCGCGCGCCACACCTTCGCCGCCGATGCAGATCTCGCCGGCTGCGCCGTACGGACACAGTTGCCCCTGCGCATCCATGATCCAGACCTGCGTGTTGTCCAGCGGACGGCCGATATGGATGACGGGCCAGCGTTGCCCGTCCGTCGCCGGCATGACCCGCATGCCCGTCGAGTACACCGTCGTCTCGGTCGGACCGTACAGGTTCCACAGCTGTCCGCAGCGCGCCAGCAATGCGGTCGCGAGGTCGGGCTGCATCGGTTCGCCGCCGCAGAAGATCTTCAGCGCGGGATTGCCCTTCCAGCCCGCTTCCAGCAGCACGCGCCACGTCGCCGGCGTCGCCTGCATGACGGTCGCACGCGCGTCCTGCAACAGCGCGGCAAGCGCCTGGCCATCGCCGGCGACCGCCTTGTCGGCAATCACCACCTGCGCGCCGACGCTCAGTGGCAGGATCATCTCCACCACCGAGATGTCGAACGACAGGGTGGTCACCGCGAGCAGGCGATCATCCGGGTCGATGCCCGGTGAGCGCTGCAGGCTCGCCATCAGGTTGGCCACGGCGCGATGCGGCAGTTGCACGCCCTTGGGCTTGCCGGTCGAACCCGAGGTGTAGATGACATAGGCCGTCGACTCGGCGTCGGCCGCGGACGCATCGCGGCCGAGACGACCGTCCGGTTCGGCCGCCAGGGCGGATGCCAACGCGTCCAGCGCAAGCACCGGGCGCCCGCGCAGGTCCAGTCGCCCCGCATGCGCGTCCTGCGTCACCAGGGCCGCCAGTCCGGCATCCTCGACCATGTAGGCCAGCCGTCCCTGCGGGAATGCCGGGTCCAGCGGTACATAGCCGGCACCGGCCTTCAGGATGCCGAGCAACGCGGCCAGCATGTCCAGCCCGCGGTCCAGCGCAAGGCCGACCAGCGCACCACGGCCGATGCCGTGGCGACGCAGCAGGTGCGCAATCCGGTTGGCGTGCGCCTCCAGTTGGCGGTAGGTGAGGCTGGCGTCGCCATGACGCGCCGCGATGCGGTCCGGCGAGCGATCGCACTGGGCTTCGAAATGCTCGTGCATCAGGCAGTGGCGGTCGAACGCGACCGGCGCCGGCTGCAGGGCCGCCAATTCCGCCAGCGCCGGCGCATCCACCAGCGGCAGCCGCGCCATCGGCGCTCCGGGGCTGTCGACGGCGGACCGCAGCAGCGTCTCGTACGCAGCCAGCCAGCGCCGCACGGTCGCGGCATCGAAAAGATCGCGGTTGTACTGGCACTCCAGCCGCACTTGCCCGTCCACCTGCACGGCGTTCACCGACAACTCGAAGTTGTCGTGGCTGCGCGGATTGGTGGTGAAGTCCAGTTGCAGGTCCTGGAAGCCCGTCTTGGCCGGATCCAGCGCCTGGTCGATGTTGAACAGGACGCTGATCAGCGGCGTGCGCGAAGGGTCGCGTGCCACGCGCAGTTGCTTGAGCAACGTGCCGAACGTGTAGCGTTGATGGTCCAGCGCATCCAGCAGCGTTTCCTGGGCTGCATCCAGGCTGTCGGCGAAACTGCGCGCGTGGTCCAGGTCGAAGCGCAGCGGCAGCAGGTTGACGCAGTGGCCGACCAGATGCTCATGGCCGTCCACGGACTGGCCCGCCGCGGGGATGCCGACGACGACGCGTTCCTGCCCGCTGATGCGCGACATCAGCGCGGCGAATCCGTTCAGCAGCGTGGCGAACAGGCTGGCGCCATGGCCCGCGCCGAGCTTCTTCAGTCCGCTCGTCAATGCCGCGTCCAGCATGCGGTCCTCGCGCGCCGAGGCGGTCGTGCGGTGCATCGGCCGCGGATGATCCAGCGGCAGTTCCAGCACGGGCAGCTCACCGGAGAAACGCGACAACCAGTAGCGTTCGTCGTCCGCGCAGGCATCGCCGTGCGGATGCGTCGCCATGTCGACGGCATAGCCGGCGAACGAGTCGGCCGGTGGCAGCGACACCGACGCATCGCGGTACAGTGCGCCGAGTTCGCGCACGATCACCCACCAGGACCAGCCATCGCACACGATGTGGTGGGCATGCATCAGCAGCACGTGGTCGTCCGCCTGCAACCGCAGCAGCTCGGCGCGGAACAGGCGACCCCGTTCGAGGACGAACGGTGTGTCGACGCCCTGCTCGCGCCGCGCGAGCACGGCCGCGTCGCGCGCCTGCGGCGACAGGGCGGAGAGATCCTCGAACGCCACCGTGAGCGCCTGCGGTTCCAGCACGCAGAAGCTCTCGCCGTCCGGGCCGATGCTGGCACGCAATGCGTCGTGCCGTTCGACCACACTGCGCAGCGCTACCCGCAGCCGCTCGACATCCAGCGTGCCGCGCAGGCGCAGGGACACCGATTCGTTGTAGGCCAGCGAAGCATCATGGTCCAGCTTGGCCGCCAGCCACACTTCGCGCTGCGGTTCGGTGGTCGGCACGACGCGCTGCAGGGCGCCGCCGGCGAAAGGATCGTAGTCGACGCGCGTGTGGCCGCCTTGGCCCGTCCGTGGCATTGCGCTCATGCGTCCACCTTGGAGTATCGACCGGGCTGGTCGGGGTCGGCCACGTACCAGCCGGGACGGCCGTCCGGATCGCGACCGAGGCGTGCTCCGGGCACCACCGGCCGGTCGGCCTCCATCGTGCCGGGGACGCTCTGGCTGCCGTTGCCCGGCAGCAGCCGCGCTTCCTGCAGCTCCAGCACGGCCTCCTTGTAGGCCTGGATGATGGCCTGGAAATCGGCCTCGCTGTGCGCCGTGGTGAAGAAGCACGGGAAGTTGTCGAGGATATGGATGCCGCGGCTGCGCATCATCGCGAACAGCAGGTCCTGCAGCGGATGGTCTTCCTCGAAGTGCGTGCGCCACAGCGAGGCGAAGTGCTTGATGCGCAACGGTGCGCCGACCTTGGCGCAGAACGTGTTGACCTCTTCGGCCATCGCCGCGGTGCGCTCGTTGAGCCGCTGCTGCAAGGCCGCGCCGTGCTGCTTCATGTGCAGCAATGACGCTTTTGCCGCCGCCAGCGTCAGCGGATGCCGCACGAACGTGCCGGCAAAATACGTCACGCCGGCCGGCGGGACGGAGTCGTCGCCGTACTGCCAGTACCCGCCATCCAGTGCATCCATGTATTCGCGCTTGCCCGCCATCACGCCGATCGGGTAACCGCCGCCGACCACCTTGCCGTAGGTGCACAGGTCGGCCTGGATGCCGAACAGCGCCTGCGCGCCGCCCGGGTGCGAACGGAAACCGGTGATCACTTCATCGAAGATCAGCACGGCACCGGCGTCGGCGGTGATCTTGCGGACGTCCTTCAGGAACTCGACGGGCTGGAAATCCGGGCGGCGACTCTGCACCGGCTCGACCAGCACGGCGGCAAGTTCATGCGCGCGCTCGCGGATGATCGCCAGCGTCTCCGGCGTGCCGTACTCCAGCACCAGTACCTTCTCGGCGGTGTTCCTGAGGATGCCCGGCGCGGCGGGCACGGCACGCAGCTTCTTGGTGCCGCGCACGATCACTTCGTCGTTGATGCCGTGGTACGAACCCGAGAACACCACGATGGTCTCGCGGCCGGTCACCGTGCGCGCGATGCGCATGGCGCCCAGCACGGCTTCGGAGCCGGTGTTGCACAGCGCGGCGCGGTCGTGGCCGGTCAGTTCGCAGACCAGTTGCGATACCTCGCCGGCGAGCGGATGCATCGGCCCGATCTCGTAGCCGTTGTCGATCTGGCGCTTGACGGCGTCCACGACGAAATCCGGTTGCCAGCCGAACAGGCTGGTGCCGAAGCCGTTCAGGGCATCGACGTATTCGTGACCGTCGATGTCCCACACGTGCGCGCCTTTCGAACGCTCCACGACGATCTGGTAGACGATTTCCTTGGTCAGCGGACGGAAGCCCGTGACCACGCGCGGGTCCGCCATGTGGCCGCGATGCTGCTGCGTGTAGGCCTTCGATTTCGGCGTGCGCGCGGTGTAGCGGCGCATGAACCCGTCCAGGCGTTCGCGCTGGTGCAGATCCAGCTCGATGCCGCCGGTCGCATCGATGCGGGCGATGGCACCGAATGCCTTCTTCAGGTCGTAGCGCGTATGCGCCAGCGCCGCGTCGTCGTCGCCGGCCGCTGCAGGCGCCGCGGACACCGCGCTGGCCGGTGCGGTGTGCTGGCGCGGCGATGCCGCGATCGCGTCCTGCATGGCACCCGCGGTGGAGGCAGGCGCCACGCCGGCCAGCAGCGCCAACTGCTGCGACATCAGCTGCATCTGCTGGGCCACCACGCTGAGGATCGCGTCGCCGTCGGCCGCCATCGGCAGTGCGCCGGTGAACGCCACGGCCGCAGGTGGTGGCGGCGCCGTAGGGGCGGACCCGGCGGTCGGCGCCGGCGCCACGACCTCGCGCGCCTGCACCGGCTCGGCCGGCAACTGCGCATCCAGTCCCGCCGCCAGCCTGTCCAGGCTGGCGTACTCGCCCATCAGCTGGCGGAAGGTGACCTTCACCGGGAAGGTCTTCTGCAACTGCAATGCCACCTGGGTCAGCATCAGGCTGTCCAGGCCAAGCTCGATGAAACTCGCATCGCCGTCGGTTTCGGACAGTTCGAAACCGGCCACATCCTCGAACACCTCGCGCAATTGCGCGGCCAGGCGCGGGCGACGGTCGGCCTGGACGACGGGGGTGGGGGCGATGGACATCAGGGACTCCAGATTCGCGCGATCGGCGATGACGGCATGGGATACGGCGTTACCGGCGGCCGCCGCAGGCGGCTCCACCCAGTAGCGCTTCCTTTCGAAGGGATAGGTCGGCAGGCGGACGCGCGAACGGCGCTGCCGGCGGTCCAGCTGCGCGGGCGACAGCTCGACGCCGCGCGCCCACAGCTGGCCGAATGCGCCGAGCAGCGCGGCATGCTCGCCCTGGACCTGATCGGCCAGCGAGACGACAGCGACGATGCCCTGCGTCTGCAACAGGGGCTGCTGGCGCGACAGCGAGGCCAGCGTATTGCGCGGCCCGATCTCCAGCAGCACGCGTCCCGGACGATCCAGCACCCGGCCGATCGCAGTCGAGAAGCGGACGGGTTGGCGCAGGTGGCGCGCCCAGTACTCGGCGGACACGGCCTGTTCGTGCTGCAGCCAGTCGCCGGTCGCAGTGGACACGATGGGCAGCGAGGGCGCGCTGCGCACCAGCGCCTCGACCTCCGCACGGAACACCGGCACCACCGCGTCCATCATCATCGAGTGGAACGCATGCGATGTGTGCAAGGCACGACACGCTACGCCCTCGCCCTCCAGTTGCTGCTGGAACGCCGCAATGGCCTCGTGCGGTCCCGCCACCACGCAGGCACCGGGCGCATTCTCGGCCGCCAGCGACAGCGTTTCCGGCAGGCGCGCGAGCAGCACTTCCGCCGGCACGCGCACCGACAGCATCGCGCCCGAGGGTTGCGCCTGCATCAGGCGGCCACGCCGCGCCACCAGCCGCAGCGCATCCGGCAGCGCGAAAACGCCGGCCAGCGTCGCGGCGACGAATTCACCGACGCTGTGGCCGATCATCGCGGCCGGCACCACGCCCTGCGCCATCCACCAGCGCGCGAGCGAATACTCGATGCTGAAGATCGCCGGCTGCATGATCGCCGTCGGCAGCAGCGCCTCGGCGTCATCGCCGAACACCAGCGTGCGCAGGTCCTGGCCCAGTTCCCCGTCGAGCACGCGGGCACAGTCGTCGAACGCCGCGCGGAACGCCGGCTCGCGTGCGTACAGCATGCGGCCCATGCCGGCGTACTGGCAGCCCTGCCCGGGGAACAGGAAGACCACGTCGCCCGCCTGCGCCGGCCGCGACTTCGCGACGGCGGCGGACAGGTCGGCACCGCGCAACTGCGCGACGGCGGCAGCGGTCGTGTCGTTCGCCACGGCGATGCGATGCGGAAACGCCTTGCGTCCCACCGCCAGCGTCCAGGCCACGTCGGCGAGGTTGCCGTCCGGTTCGCTCTCCAGGTGATCGGCGAGGCGGATGGCGGCGTCGAGCAAGGCGGCCGGCGTGCGTGCGGAAAGCGTCAGCAGCTGCGCACCTTCGGCAGGCTCCGACGGTTCGAGCGCCGGCGCCTCCTCCATCACCACGTGCGCATTGGTGCCACCCACGCCGAACGAACTGACGCCGGCCCGGCGTGGCTGACCTTCGGCGGTCTGCCACGGCTCCAACTCGCCGCTCACGCGGAAAGGCGTGCGTGCAAAATCGATCACCGGATTGGCCTGGCGGAAATGCGCGGTGGGCGGCAGGCGACCGTCGCGCAGCGCATACGCCGTCTTGATCACGCCCGCCGCACCGGCGGCCATCAGCAGATGGCCGACATTGCTCTTCACCGACCCGACCACGCAGAAGCCGGTGTCGTCGGTGCTCTGGCGGAACGCGCGGGTCAGGCCTTCGATCTCGATGGGATCGCCCAGCGGCGTGGCCGTTCCGTGCGCCTCGACGTAGCCGATGCTGCGCGCGTCCACGCCGGCATCGGCGTGCGCCATCGCGATCACCGCCGCCTGCCCTTCGCTGCTGGGCGCGGTGAAGCTGGCCTTGCGGCCGCCATCGTTGTTCACTGCCGCGCCGCGCACCACCGCGTGGATCGGATTGCCGTCGGCGATCGCATCGGACAGGCGCTTCAGCAACACCACCGCCGCGCCATCGCTGAACACCGTGCCGCTCGCGTCGGCATCGAAGCTGCGCGTGTGGCCGTCGGCCGACAGCATGCCGCCTTCCTGGTAGAGATGGCCGCTGCGTACCGGGCATGTCACCGCGATGCCGCCGGCCAGGGCCATGCCGCAACGGCCGGCGCGCAGGCTGTCGATCGCCTGGCTGATCGCGACCAGCGACGTGGAGCACGCGGTGTGCACGCTGACCGCCGGGCCGGTGAGGTTCAACTTGTGCGCCACGCGCGTGGCGATGTAATCCTTCTCGTTGCCGAGCATCACCTGGAACGCACCCAGCTTCTCGATCAGGTCCGGGTGCGCCAGCACGTTGCGCTGGTAGTAGCTGGCGTTGTACATGCCGGCGAACACGCCCACCGGCACGTCGGTCGCATCGGGCACATGGCCGGCGCGTTCGATGCATTCCCAGCACAGCTCCAGGAAGACGCGCTGCTGCGGATCCATCAGTTCCGCTTCCTTCGGCGAGATGCCGAAGAAGGCGGCGTCGAACTTGTCGACGTCGTCGAACACGCCGCGCGCCGCGACGTAGGCCGGGTTGGCGCGCTGCGCTTCCGGAATGCCGGCGTCGAGTTCATCGGCGGCGAACATGCTGACGCTGTCGCGGCCGGCACACAGGTTGTCCCAGAACGCTTCCGCCGTCGCCGCACCCGGGAACCGCCCGGCCATGCCGACGATGGCGATCGGCTCGTTCGCCTGCGTGTCGCGACGCACCGTGATGCGCGAAGCCTCCAACGGCTCGTGCCGGCCGGCCGTCATGGCCGCGGCAAGCTGTGCGGGCGTGGGCGCATGGAACAGTGCCATCGCCGGCACGTCGCCCAGGCGCTCGCGGCGCGCGGCTTCCAGCACGCGGATCGCCAGCAGCGAAGTGCCGCCGAGGTCGAAGAAGTGGTCGTCGCGCCCCAGGTCTTCCAGGTCCAGCACATCGGCAAAGATGCGGCACAGCGCGGCTTCGGTCGCATCGCGTGGGGCAACGTACGTGCCAGCCCATTCGGGACGCTGGCGACCCGGCGCCGGCAGCTTGTGGCGATCGAGCTTGCCGTTCGGCGACAGCGGCAGCGCGTCCATCTGCAGGTAGGCCACCGGCACCATGTAGTCGGGCAATACGCCGGCCAGGTGCCGACGCAGGCGCTCGATGTCCACCGGCGCGGCGCGGTCCTGTGGCGACAGGTACGCGACCAGGCGCTTCAGGCCAGGCACGTCCTCGCGCGCCAGCACGCCGGCCTCGCGCACGCCGGGGAACGCCATCAGCTGCGCCTCGATCTCGCCCAGCTCCACCCGGAAGCCGCGGATCTTGACCTGGAAATCCTGCCGGCCGAGGTACTCCAGCGAGCCGTCCGGCAGCCAGCGGCCGAGGTCGCCGGTGCGGTACATCCGCGCATCGGCGGCATCGACGAACGGATCGCGCAGGAAGCGCTCCGCCGTCAGGTCGTCGCGCTGCAGGTAGCCGCGCGCCACGACCGGGCCGGCAAGATACAGCTCGCCCACCACGCCCTGCGGCGACGGCTGGCCGCATGCGTCCAGCACGTACACGCGCGCGTTGGCGATGGGCTGCCCGATGGTCGGCAGGCGCGGCCAGGCATGCGGATCTTCCGGCAGCGTCAGCGCGGTGACCACGTGGGTTTCGGTCGGGCCGTAATGGTTATGCAGCCGGCAACCCGGCAACTGCTCGAAGAAGCGCACGATCTTGGGTTCGATGCGCAGCTGTTCGCCGGCCGTGATGACCTCGCGCAGCGCGCAATCCAGGCGCTGGCCTTCCGGCAGCGCGGCCAGATGGCCTTCCAGGCCTTCCGCCAGCATCTGCAGCGCGAAGTACGGCAGGAACATGCGCTCCACGCGCTGCTCGACGATGAAGTCGAACAGCTTGCCCGCGCTCATGCGGGTGTCCTGGTCGATGGCGAGCAGCGTGCCGCCCGTGGACAGCGTGGCGAAGACCTCCTGGAAGGCGACGTCGAAACCGAGCGCCGAGAATTGCAGCGTGCGCAGCGGCGCGCCGTTCCCCGGCTCGCGCATCTGCCAGTGGATCAGGTTCACCAGCGGGCCATGCGGCATGGCCACGCCCTTGGGTTTGCCGGTGGAGCCGGACGTGTACAGCACATAGGCCAGGTGGTGTGCCTCGACGCGGCATTCGCCGTGGTCCAGCACGTGCGCGGGCATCATGGTCCATGCCGGCGCCGGGTCGCGCAGGTCCACCACGACCAGTCCGTCGGGCAACTCGCCGAGCACCGATCGCGCGTCCTGTTCCATGCCGGACATCGTCAGCAGCACGCGTGGCGCACTGTCGGCCAGGGTGTAGACGAGACGGTCGGCGGGATACGTCGGATCCAGCGGCACGTAGGCACCGCCCGCCTTCAGGACGGCCAGCAGGCCCAGCACCACTTCCACGCCGCGTTCGACGTAGATGGCGACGCGCTCGTCCGGCCCCACGCCGTGCTGCTTCAGCAAGCGCGCCAGCTGGTTGGCCTGCGCGTCCAGCTGCGCATAGGTAACGCGACGCCCGTCCTGGATCAGCGCGGTGGCATCGGGCGTACTGGCAGCCTGTGCTTCGAACAGACGATGCACACCCGCGACCCCCGGGAGGGATGCGATGGCCCCGCTGCCGGCATCGATCACCGCCTTCGCCTGGATCGGCGTCAACATCGGCAGCCGGCACAGCGGCTGCGACAAGCCGATGCACAGGCCATCCAGCAGGTTCAACCAACCGTCCAGCATCCTCCGCAGCGCCTGCGGCGAGAACGCACCCGTCGCACTGCGCAACACCAGGACGCCGTCGGCGACCCTCAGGTCCAGTTCCACCATACGCTGCGGGAGATCGCCCACACCGGCCAGGAACGCCCGCTGCGTATCGTCACCCGTCGCGTGGCCCAGATCGGCCTGCCACTCGGGCGACAGCGCAGAAGGTGCGCCATCGGCACCACGTTGCCGACGCATCTGCGCAATCGCGGCATCCAGCGTCGTATCGGCATCGAAATCGAAGCGCAGCGGCAGCACACCCACGCCATCGGCGGTGATGGCCAGCACGACGCTGGCTTGGTTCGCCAGGCGCGCGATCAGTAGCGCCCACAATACGGTGGCGATGTCATCGCGGGAGGCGGACACCCGTGCCGCCACGTCCGCGAGCGATGGTGGCAGAGCGGCTTCCGCGCGCGTCGCCACGCCGGTCGACGCCTGCCTCCAGGAAATCTCCGGATACGCCGCCACGCCAGACAGGATTTCCTGCCCGTAGCTGACGCTGTCAGCGGAAGTACTCAACGATCCCCCGTCCCGCCATCACTGGCTGGCTTGCCCTGTTCACTCCCTGAACGTATGTCGCGCCGCGAGGAGGCCAGCCAGAGTCGGGAGTGACCAGCACCCGTCAGCTGCGACCCGGGTCCAGGGACGGGTACGTGCGGGAGCATGGACGGGCAGCGCTGCGCTGCCGCCTACCACATGGAGGGGCGCCGGGGGCGGCGCGGATGCTCAGCGTGCGCCGCGCCCGAACAGCACCACTTCGACCGTCTGCAGCAGGATCATCATGTCGAACACGAGACCATGGTTCTTGACGTAGAAGAGGTCGAACTTCAGCTTCTCCTCCGCATCCTTCACCGACGCGCCGTACGGATAGCGCAGTTGCGCCCAGCCGGTCAGGCCCGGCTTCACGCAATGACGGACGCGGTAGTAACGCACCTCGTCGTTCAGCATGTCGACGAACTGCGGCCGCTCGGGGCGCGGCCCGACGAAACTCATGTCGCCGCGCAGGACGGCGAACAATTGCGGCAACTCATCGAGGCGCGTCTTGCGGATGAAGCGACCCACCCGGGTCGTACGATCGTCGTCCTTGCTCGCCCAACGCGCCACGCCGTCCTTTTCCGCATCGATGCGCATGCTGCGGAACTTCGTCAGCTTGAAGTGGTTGCCACGCTCGCCCACGCGGACCTGGCTGTAGAGAATCGGGCCAGGCGACTCCAGCCGCACGGCGAGCGCCGTCAACAGCATCAGCGGCCAGGCCATCAGCAGCAACGCGCCAGCGGCCAGCAGGTCGAAGAAGCGCTTGCTGAGGCGGCGCGGCGTGGAGTAGTCGAAGCCGCCCGAGAACACCAGCCACGACGGATCGACGATGTTCAACTGCACCATGCCCGCTTCGCGTTCAAAGAAGGTGGACAGGTCGATCACGTTCACGCCCTGCTGCACGCACTGCAGCATGTCCTCCATCGGCAGGCCGCCGCGTCGCTCGTCCGGCGCGATGACCAGCTCGTCGATTTCCATCTCCTCCACCAGGTCCACCAGCGCACCCGCCGGCCTCACCAGCAGATCGTCGTGCACGACCACCGACTGCCCCTCCACCGGCACGAACCCGACGATGATGAAGCTGCGCCGATCGGCCTTGCGCCGCATGCGGCTGTTGATGAGGTCCGCATTGTTGCCCGCACCCAGCACGAGCAGGCGCTGCTTCAGCACGTCGGTGCGGAACAGGCTGACCGACAGCATGCGCACCGCGACGATGCCTCCCGCCGAGATCAGCAGCGAGAGCGCCAGTACGCCACGGCCGATATAGGCCTGCGGTATCACGTAGTACAGCACCAGCAGCGCGATGCCGCCGAGTACGAACGACATGAGGAAGCGCAGGAAGAAATCCATGCGACTGTGGCGCATATGCACCTGATACAAGCCGAAGGCCGCCATCGCGCCCGTCAGGCACAGCGCCACGAGCAGGGCGCGCGCCGGCGCATGCTCGACGAATTCCAGGTGCGTCGTGGGGTCGTTCAGGAAGCGCAGCCAGGCCGAGCCCAGCACCGCCAGCACGATAATCACTATTTCGAGCAGCCACAGGAACCGGATGGCCCTGGACTTGTGGCTGGCATGAGTCGATTTCATTGCTTTCCCCGTCTGTACGCCGAGTCCGGTTGCACGCCATCACGCGGCCTTGCCGCATGAACAAGCACCCGGCCCAGGTGCCCTTCTCCACCCAAAAACGCAAAACGTGACATATCCGGACAGACCCCTAGCGTCGTTCGAGCCACTGTTGCGGACGTAGCCAGCCAGCGACGCACGGCACCCCTGGAACCCTTGCCACCGCGCAGGCAACGGACGGCCCAAGGTCCAGCAGGTCGACGACGCTCTGGACTGGCTGGCCCGCGTGCAGGGCCTGCGCACGTCCCTCGGGCAGCGCGAAGCTCTCCATCTCGCGCTCCAGCCCCACGCCTGCGGCCTTGAGAAATGCCTCCTTCCGCACCCACAGCTCGAGCAGGGCCGCGCCCTGCCCCGCACCGCCGTGCGCCGCCATGTCGGCGACCTCATCGGCATGGCATATCCGCTCGGCGATCTCGGGCATGACGCCTGCGCGATGGGCAGGCTCGATGTCCACGCCGAGGGGACCCGCCAGCCCCAGCGCCACTGCCACATAACCCTCGGCGTGGCTCAGGCTGGTGTCCACCTCGACCCCCTCGACCAGCGGCCGTCCCCGCGCATCGCGCCTCAACGGCACGCGCTCGTACGGCATCCCCAGGGCATGTGCAAGGACGAGACGATGCAGGGCATAGGCCAATGCCAGATGGTCCCGGTAATGCGCCTGCCGCTGGCGTTGCACGCGCTCGCGCTCGCGTGCGTCCAGCATGTCGAATGCGTCGCCGATCCAGTTCCGCCAGTCGTCCAGCGCGAACGCCGCCACCACGACGCCACGCTTCAGCAGTCGATCGAAGCACTGACCATCGAACGCATGCGGAAATACCGACACCAGCAATGTCGCCGCAACGGGCAAGACACGACGGGAGCATTCCGGATGGCGCGTGGGTACGAAGGACATGCGAGGGTCACGAGCGCGCAGGGAAGCACGACTACATGCATGCACGGATGCAACAGCGGGAACAGGCCATCCAGCGCGATGCCCGGACGCGGTTGCGGACGCAGAAACGCAAAGAGCCAGCGGATGACCGCTGGCTCTTTGCGTTGTAATGGCGCGCCCGGAGAGATTCGAACTCCCGACCGCCTGGTTCGTAGCCAGGTACTCTATCCAGCTGAGCTACGGGCGCGTGAGGAGCGGAATTATGCGTGAAGCGTTTTCCACTCGTCAATCTTTTTTCTACTTCTTTCTCGCATCCGCGCGCGCCATGGAAAACGCATTCGGGAGATGGAGCAATGCGGGAATTTTTGCAGTACAGGCATCGTTACCGCATGCGTGCATCCAGGGGATGCATCGCGACGAACTTCAAACTGGCGGAGTGAGAGGGATTCGAACCCTCGATAAGGCTTTTGACCCTATACTCCCTTAGCAGGGGAGCCCCTTCAGCCGCTCGGGCATCACTCCGGTTTGACGCACGTTGCAGCCAGGCTGCAGCGGCCGCATAGGATAGCGGCTCACCGCGCAGGCGGCAAACAAAATCAATCGGACGTCACGTTTTCCGAGGCGGACGGCGAGGAAATCTCTTCGCCACGCTGTATGCGCTGGTAGATTTCTTCGCGATGCACGGCCACATCCTTGGGCGCGGTGATGCCGATGCGCACCTGGTTGCCTTTCACGCCAAGCACGGTCACCGTGACCGAATCGCCGATCATCAGGGTTTCGCCGACACGGCGGGTCAAGATCAACATGTTTCTTCTCCGTAGTCCGGCAAAGGATAGTGCCGGGGGCGCACGGCCCCTGTGAAAAGGGGCGGCGGCTTCTTGGTACATTCATGAACCTAAAGCATGTTAGCGGCCGGAGGTGCACGGCCGCAAGCGGCGATTGGTCCAACGCTGGGGGTCAGCCGAGCCGCTGCTGGACCCACTCGGGAACGCCCTTCAAGGCTGTCGCAAGGGCGGACCCGTCCTCACCACCACCCTGGGCGAGATCCGGGCGGCCACCGCCCTTGCCGCCGATCTGACCGGCGATATGTGAGAGGAGTTCCCCCGCCTTGACCCGGCCGGTTGCAGCACCATTCACACCGGCCACCAGGGCCGCCTTGCCGTCCGCCGTCCCGGCCAGCACGATCACGGCATCGCCCAGTTGCTGCTTCAGGCGATCCATCGCATCGCGAAGCGCCTTGGCGTCGAAGCCTTCCAGCCGCGACGCCAGCACACGGATGCCGCCCACTTCGACGGCCGCACTGCCCAGGTCCGACGTGGCGCTGGATGCCGCCTTGGCCTTCAGCGCTTCAAGTTCGCGCTCCAGCTTCTTCTGCCGATCAGCCAAGCCCCGGATCTTTTCGACTATCTCGCCGGTGTTGCCTCCCAGCAGACTCGCCGCCTCGGACAGCCGGCGCTCTTCGTCGGCCACGTAGTCCAGGGCGCCCTGCCCGGTCACCGCCTCGATGCGCCGCACCCCCGCAGATACGCCACTTTCGCCGACCAGCTTGAACAAGCCGATGTCGCCAGTACGGCCGACATGGGTGCCGCCACAGAGTTCGGTGGAGTAGTCGCCCATTTTCAGCACGCGTACCTGTTCGCCGTACTTCTCGCCGAACAGCGCCATGGCGCCGAAATCCAGCGCCTCCTGCATGCCCATCCGGTGCACCTCGGCCACATTGTTGGCACGGACCTGCGCGTTGACGCGACGCTCGATCTCGGCAAGCTCGGCCGCCGTCATGGGCTGGAAGTGCGAGAAGTCGAAACGCAGGCGGTCCGGTGCGACCAGCGATCCCTTCTGCTGCACGTGGGTACCCAGCACGTCGCGCAGCGCCGCGTGCAGCAAGTGCGTGGCGGAGTGATTGAGGATGGTGCTGGCGCGCCGCGCCGCATCCACCGACGCGACCACATGGTCGCCCACCTTCAGCGCGCCCTTCGCGACGCGGCCGGCGTGGCCATGGAACTGGCCGGCGAACTTCAGCGTGTCGGCAATCTCGAACTCCACGCCCTGCTCGGCCAGCAAGCCTGTGTCGCCGACCTGGCCGCCGGATTCCGCGTAGAACGGCGTACGGTCCAGGATGACCACGGCCTCGTCGCCCGCTTCCACCGACTGCACGGGACGACCGTCCTTCAGCAGCGCGACCACCTGCAATCCGCCCGCATCGAGCTGGTCATAGCCCAGGAACACCGTCGGCGAGAGCTGGGCGACCAGGTCAGCGGGCAGACCGGTGCTGGAGGTGAACTTGCCGGCGGCACGCGCGGTTTCGCGCTGTTGCGCCATGGCGGCCTCGAAACCGGCCATGTCCACCGTGAGTCCGCGCTCGCGCGCGATGTCGGCCGTCAGGTCGACCGGAAAACCATAGGTGTCGTACAGCCTGAATGCGTCGGCGCCAGGAATCACGCCATCCGTTACCCGCGCCGCGACATCATCGAAGATGCGCATGCCGGAATCGAGCGTTTCGGCGAAGCGTTCCTCCTCGGCCTTGAGCGCACGCCCGACCAGCTCCCGCGCCGCGGGAAGTTCGGGATAAGCCTGGCCCATCAGCTCCGACAGCGTACCGACCATCTGGTGGAAGAAGGGCTGGCGCATGCCCAGCATCCAGCCATGGCGCAGGGCCCGGCGGATGATCCGGCGCAGCACGTAACCGCGCCCCTCGTTGGACGGCAGCACTCCGTCCACGATCAGGAAACTGCACGCACGGATGTGGTCAGCGATGACGCGCAGCGACTTGTTCTCGAGGTCGCGAGTGCCCGTCAGTTCTGCCGCCTTGCGGATCAGTACCTGGAACAGGTCGATCTCGTAGTTCGTATGGACGTGCTGCAGCACCGCCGCGAGCCGTTCCAGCCCCATGCCGGTGTCGACGCAGGGTGCAGGGAGCGGCACCAGCGTACCGTCGGGCTGGCGGTCGAACTGCATGAAGACGTTGTTCCAAATCTCGATGTAACGATCGCCGTCCTCATCCGGCGAGCCGGGCGGACCGCCGGCGATATGGTCGCCATGGTCGTAGAAGATCTCCGTGCACGGGCCGCACGGGCCGGTGTCGGCCATCTGCCAGAAATTGTCCGACGCGTACGGCGCGCCCTTGTTGTCACCGATACGGACGATGCGCTCGGCAGGCAGGCCGATCATGCCGTGCCAGAGATCGTAGGCTTCGTCATCGTTGTGGTACACGGTGACCAGCAGGCGCTCCTTCGGCAGCTTCCAGACCTCGGTCAGCAGTTCCCACGCCCAGCCGATGGCCTCTTTCTTGAAATAGTCGCCGAAGGACCAGTTGCCCAGCATTTCGAAGAAGGTGTGGTGACGTGCGGTGTAGCCGACCGAGTCCAGGTCGTTGTGCTTGCCGCCGGCCCGCAGGCAGCGCTGGACATCGGCTGCGCGCACGTAGCTGCGCTTTTCCGCTCCCAGGAATACGTCCTTGAACTGCACCATGCCGGAGTTGGTGAACAGCAGCGTGGGGTCGTTGCCGGGCACCAGCGAGGCGGACGGCACGATGGTGTGGCCCTTGCCGGCAAAGAAATCAAGGAAATCCTGTCGGATCTGGGAGGTGGTGAAGGTCTTGGGAGTGGTCATCTGGCGGGCATTGGCTGGAAGGCGCTTCCTTGCACCGCGCTTCCCGCAACTTGCAGGCACGGCCGGGTGGAAGCAACCCAATGCCCTAGATTATCAGGCCACCCCGTCCCAGTCGTCAGGCTCAAGCCGGCTGGCGGCACGGATGGCAGTGGCGTCGAAGCCGCGCCGGACCAGGAAATCGGCGATCTTGCGCCGCTGCGCCTGATCGATCTGGCGGCCTGGACCGAAACGCCGGCGGACGAGGTCGCACGCCGTTTCGGTCCAGTCGCCATCGAAGGTGGCCATCGCCATTGCGATCGCCTCGCGATCCAGCCCGTGGGTGGATAGCTCGGCCTTGATCCGCAGTGGACCATAACCACCCGAGGCCCGGCAGCGCACCAAGGCTTCGGCAAAGCGCGTGTCGCTCTGCCAACCCTCATCCGCCAACCGGTCCACGGCCGATCGCACATCAGCCGCATCCACACCACGGGAACTCAACTTGCGGGACAGCTCGCGCCTGGAATGCTCCCGGCGGGTGAGCAGCCCCAATGCTCGCTGCAATGGGGTCAGCTGGGCCGGCCTGCGGCGTCCGGCCCTTGCCGCCTTTTGCTCATCCACCATCGCGCAGGCCCCTCACGCTCGCCTCCGGCTTATTCGCCGTCGTCGGCGCTTTCTTCACGCTGCGCTTCGGCCGGCTGGAATTTCTCGCGCAGTTCGGCTTCCAACTTGGCCGCAATGGCGGGGTTTTCACGCAGGAAGGTGCGGGAATTGTCCTTGCCCTGCCCGATGCGCTCGCTGCCGTAGCTGTACCAGGCGCCGGCCTTCTCAACCAGCTTGGCTTCCACGCCCATATCGATCAGTTCGCCTTCCCGGCTGATGCCTTCGCCATACAGGATTTCGGTGACGACCTGCTTGAACGGGGGCGCCAGCTTGTTCTTGACCACCTTGATCTTGGTCTGGTTGCCGATGATCTCGTCGCCCTTCTTGATCGCGCCGATGCGGCGAATGTCCAGGCGCACCGAGGCATAGAACTTCAATGCGTTGCCACCGGTGGTCACTTCCGGACTCTGGCCCGGCATCATCACGCCGATCTTCATGCGCAGCTGATTGATGAAGATGACGGTGGTGTTGGAGCGCTTGATGTTGCCGGTCAGCTTGCGCAGTGCCTGGCTCATCAGGCGGGCCTGCAGGCCCGGCAGCTGGTCGCCCATCTCGCCTTCGATTTCCGCCTTCGGCGTCAGCGCCGCCACGGAGTCGATCACCACGATATCGATGGACCCGGAGCGCACCAGCATGTCGGCGATTTCCAGTGCCTGCTCGCCTGTATCCGGCTGCGACAGCAGCAGGTCGTCCACGTTCACGCCCAACTTGGCGGCGTAGATCGGGTCCAGCGCATGCTCTGCGTCGATGAAGGCGGCCGTGCCACCCTGTTTCTGGCACTGGGCGATCGCCTGCAGGGTGAGCGTGGTCTTGCCCGAGGATTCCGGACCGTAGATTTCCACGACGCGACCGCGCGGCAGGCCGCCAATCCCCAGGGCGATATCCAGCATCAGCGAGCCGGTGGGAATGATCTCGACGGGTTCGATGACCCGGTCGCCCATGCGCATCACCGATCCCTTGCCGAACTGGCGCTCGATCTGGGTCAGTGCCGCGGAAAGGGCGCGCTTCTTGTTCTCGTCCATCGTCGTGGTCCTAGTCAATGTGGTCAGGTGCGGTCAGTGTGGAGGGAGCCCATCGCACAGGCTGCGACGCTACGGGCAGGAGTGAAATTAGTCGTCGACACGGGCTGGCCGGCATCGGGGCGCGGCGCACGCTGGCATCGGGAAACGCCATCCGGTGACGTCGGAACCCCGGTCGCCATCACCGGTTCGGCCTCACCAGCCCGCAGTACAGGCCCTCAATGGCGAAATCCTGGTCCGGCGACACTTCGATGGGCGCATAGTCGGGATTCCGCGGCAGCAGGCGGATGCGGTCCTTGCCGATCTTCAGCAGCTTGACGGTGATCGCGTCATCGATGCGCGCCACCACGATCTGGCCAGACCGCGCATCCGGCGTGCGGTGCACCCCGATCAGGTCACCATCGAAGATGCCCTCGTCGCGCATCGAATCGCCTTTGACCTTCAGCAGGTAGTCGGGCGCAGGTGCGAAAAACGCGCGGTCCAAGAGGACGTAGTCGTGGTGACCCGCATCGGCGCCGATGGGAGCGCCGGCGGCCACCTGCCCCAGCACCGGGATGCGCAGGCCGTCATCGTTGGCGGACGGGAACGCCAGGTCCGGTTGCGTGGACGGCGGCGCCTTCAGAAGGCGGATGCCGCGCGCGCGCCCGGGCACGCGTTCGATGGCGCCCGCCTGTTCCAGCGCCTCCAGGTGGTACTGCGCGGCGCGTACACCCTTGAATCCGAAGGCCTTGGCGATCTCCGCCTGCGACGGCGGCATGCCTTCGGCTTCGAGCCGCTCGGCGATCAGGGCGAGGATGGCGTGCTGGGTATCGGTCAGGTCCATGGTTAGTAGTAATACTACTAACCGAAGCGACTGACAACTACCTGCTCAACAAGTCTCTGCACCCGACAAGGGCATCAGAGGTGTTCAAGCCCTCTCAGGGCGGTTTCGACCGTCTGCCGGCGCACGGCCTCGCGGTCTCCCTCGAACTGGAAGACCTCCGCCCGCGCGTAGCCACCACGTCGTTTCCAGCCGATCCACACGGTTCCGACCGGCTTGTCGGCGCTGCCGCCACCGGGGCCGGCGATGCCGGTCACCGCCACGGCGATGCTGGCACCGGAGTTCACCAGCGCACCCGACACCATTTCGATCACCGTCTCGCGGCTGACGGCACCATGGGTTTCCAGTGTCTGCGGGCGCACGCCCAGCAATGCCTGCTTGGCCTCGTAACTGTAGGCGGCCATCCCGCAATCGAACCAGTCAGACGAACCGGCGATATCGGTGACGCACTTCGCGATCCAGCCGCCGGTGCAGCTCTCGGCGGTCACCAGATGGTCCCGCGCCTGGCGCAGGCGTTCGCCAACGTGCTGGGCCAAGGCCAGCAGCGTTTCATCGTTCGGTGCGGACATCATGGGTTCCAACGGGAGGGCATGCGTGTTGTAGCCGATTTGACCCTCGCTGTCGCCCGCCGAATGCCGGAAAGGAAACGGCCCGCCTCGAAAGGCGGGCCGTGGGCAGTTCAAGCGAAGGAGATCAGTAGCGGACGCGCAGGGTCATGCCGTACATGCGCGGCGCGCCGAGGAACGCGTTGAAGGTGTTGAGCGGGTTGTTCGGATCCGGGAACAGGCCCTGCAGCGGACCATCGAAGCCGACCTGCACGTAGTTCTCGTCGGTGAGGTTGGTGCCCCACAGTTCCAGCATCCAGCGGCCATCGCTGCGGCCGAAGCCGACGCGTGCGTTGAATACCGTGTAGGAACTCTGGTGCTTCTCGACGTCCAGGTCCGAGCCGGTGTTGTAGTCGCCCATGTACTTGCCGCCGATGTTGAAGCGGCCGATGTGGTCGGCGCCGAAGTCCCACTCGTAGGTGGCCGACAGCGAACCCGACCACTCCGGTGCGAACGGCATCGTCGCGCCCGGCAGCTTGTACAGCGCACCCGAGGTGCTGAGCGGAGTGCGCTCGACGAAGTCGCCACCCGGGATGTCCTTGCCGAACTCGGTCTTGGCGTACATCAGGCCGCCCTGCAGCATCAGGCCCTGCACCGCGCGCGGCTGCCACAGGATCTCCGCATCCAGGCCCGAGGACGTCACCTTGGGGATCGAACGGACCACGAAGCTGGTGCCCAGGAAGCTGTTGAGCTGGAAGTCCTCGTACTCCTGATGGAACAGGGTGGCGTTCAACAGCAGCGTGCCGTCCGCCCACGTGGTCTTGGTACCCAGCTCGAAGCTGTCGACGAACTCACCACCGAACGAGGTGTCGTTCACCGGCCGGATGCCCTGCCCGCTGCTCGACAGGCCATCGGCCGACTGCACGCGATCCAGGTTGAAGCCGCCGCCCTTGTAACCGCGTGCGAAGGACGCGTAGGTCATCACGTTCTCGTTCCAGCGGTAGGCCGCCTTCACCGTGCCCGACCACTCCTTGTCTTCCATTTCCTGGAAGGTGTTGCGGCCGTTGTGCAGCGCGTTGGCCCACGGCAGGCACATGTAGCCGGCGATGGTCGGCCCCACGGAGGCCAGGATGGCGTTCTGGTTGGCGGCCGGCAGCGACGCGAACACCGAACTGCGCGATGCCAGCGCGGCGCGCAGCAGCGCGAAGCGGTTCGGATTGGCGGCATTCTGGTCGGTCAGCGTGCCGGTACAGGCGAGGCTGCCGTTGGGGTTGCTGTAGGACGAGGTCAGGTCCTTCTTCTCGCGGGTGTAGCGCAGGCCCAGGGTCAGGTCCAATGCGTCCGTCGCGTGCCAGGTGTTGTTGGTGAACAGCGCCAGGCTCTTGGCGTCCTGCTTGTAACGGTCCAGCGAACCCAAGCCGACGAAGCCGGTACCGAACGGGCGCCCACCTACCTGCGCGAGGAACGCGGCCGGCGAGATGTTGTTTGGATTGTTCAGCGGTACGCCCGCCGCGCCGAGGCTCTGACCGACCAGCTGGTAGACCAGCGTAGACACGTACGGTTCGTAATGCGGACCGATGCGGTAGGTCTCGTTGCGGGTCAGTTCCTCGTCCGAATAGAACGCGCCCACCATCCAGTCGACGCGTTCGGTGGAGCCGGTCAGGCGGAATTCCTGGCTGAAGGTATCGAAGCCGGTGAACGATTCGTCCTTGTCGGCGTTGCGGTAGAGCAGGTCGGCGGTGCTGAAGTCGTAGTCGAGGCCGTTGATGGCTTCCCACTGCCGCGAGGCGGTGATCGAGGTCAGCGTGGCGCCGCCGAACCAGGGCGTGTCCCAGTTGATCTCGGCGGACAGGCCCCTGTCCATGATGTCCTGCGTGGTGGGGCGGTTGCTGTAGGCCACGCGGTCGAACGGATCGTCGCCCGGTGCCGCCACGGCGCGGCCACCCGCCAGCGCGTTGAGAATCGCTGCGGTACCGCCGACCGTGGTCTGCACGGCCGTGCAGCAGTTTTCGTCACGGCTGGTGAAGTCGCCCGACAGCAGGATTTCCAGGTTTTCGGTCGGCTCCAGCAGCAGCTTGGCGCGCAGGGTGTGGAAGTTCTGGTCGTAGTCGTCGGTTTCCTGGCGCGGCCCGTTGCCGGTGCGCACGTCCATCCAGCCGTCGCGCTTGCGCTTGGCCGCGAAGATGCTGAAAGCCGCGTTGTCGGACAGTGCGTCGTTGTAGCTGCCGGACACGCCGATGGCACCGTAGTTGCCGACCGTGATCTCGCCTTCTGCGCTCTGCGTGTAGCTGGGACGGCGGGTGACCACGTTGATCACGCCGGCCGAGGTGTTCTTGCCGAACACGGTGCCCTGCGGCCCCTTCAGCACCTCGATGCGCTCGAGCTGGCCGAGGTCGCCGAATCCGACGCTGTTGCGCGGGCGGTACACGCCATCGATCACCACGCCCACCGACGACTCCAGGCCGACGTTGTCGCCCACCGTGCCGATGCCGCGGATGCGCGCCGTGGTGATGGCTTCATTCTGCGTGCTGGTCACGGTCAGGCCCGGCACCAGGACCTGCAGGTCCTTGATGTCGCGGACGCCGGTATCCCGCAGCAGTTCCTCGGAGATCACGGCGACCGTGATCGGCACGTCCTGCAGCACTTCCTCGCGCTTCTGCGCGGTGACCGTCATGGTCCCCAGCGTGGTGGGCTCGTCCTCGCCGGCCGGTGCGGCCGCCTGTTGCGCATAGGCATGCGAGCTGGCGCAGAGCGCGGTGAAGACGGCAAGCGAAAGCGCTTTGTGCCTGGGCGATGCATTGACCATGTTGTCCCCTCCCAAGGGTCATGTTCTGGCGGTTGGTGCCTGTGTGGTTCCCGGTGTGGCGTGCGGCAAGGCCGCCGATGACGAACGCAACTCCCCTTGCGTCAACGCGAAACTAACATCCGCTTCACAACGCGGCATTCTGCACTGCGTCGATACGCCGCACCGGACTTTGGCACGGATAAGCGACTGATTTTACGAACGATCGTGCGAAACCCCGATCGCACCCCATTTCGTTGCCCACCCGTCGTCGTCGATGCGAGGTGCGCCGGACACGTCGCGAACATGCCGGTGCGGTCCACGGATGCCGCTTGCCGCCGCTACAATCAACGCCCTTTTGCCTCCCCCTCCCCGCTGGCCTCGTGAGCAAAGACAAGTCGGAACACACGCCCCTGATGAAGCATTAGTGGCGTGCCAATAGGAATAGCCAAATTACTGGCGTTTTTACCTACTTTTCTTCTACAGCATATTCAGAGCTACACGGGAGCGCCATTCCGCCCTCTGAAGTTGTCCACACTCGCGCCTGCCTTCGTGCCTGCATTTGGCCGAAGCCATCGGCAGTCTTGTCCAGGTTCGCGAACTCGTGACGTGCATCGACCGAAGTTGGAAAGAGGCTAAGGGATTACTTGGTTTTGAACAGCGGAGCTCTTGAATGCCTCTTAGGCTGGAATTAGTTCAGGCCTATCAATTGGGTGTCGCAGTAGGTGCGACCTGGAATCCGGGGCTATGATTGGCTGAATGGGGATTTTCGGCAAAGGGAATGTCGACGCCAAAAACCAAGCACAGCGCCGCCGGACCATATCTGGGCTTCGGCCTTCAGACAGTTCGGCTCTGCGCCCGACTACTGTCTGAGCCGCCCACTGCCACAGTTTTCATCGAACACGATGACGATGTCTCGGTGCACTACGCTGATGGCACAAAGCTTCTGGAGCAAACCAAGAGCGCCCAGAAGCAAAACCCAGCGGCAGATTGGGCAAGAGATCTATGGAAGTGTCTTCACAACTGGCTTGAAGATAGTGCGCCCATCACAGCAGCCGATCAGCAGATCTCCTTCAGGCTCTATGTAACGCCAACTCAAAGCGGCTCATTCGTTTCGGCATTGTCAGCTGCCAAGACCGCTCCTGAAGTTGAAGCGTTCGTGGCCAAGGTGAAATCGGAAATCACCTCTGCCAAGAAAAAGACTGAGGCCTATAAGTTCGCAAAACGCTACCTCGAAGGAACAACCGAAGAGCAGGCGGGACTTACGACTCGATTTCAGTTGATCTGCGAAGACGACCCACTTGACAGCATCCGCAACCTGTATCGGCCGGCAGTTGCGGAGCAGTTGCTCAATCAAATTGCTTCCTACGCAATTGGGGAAGCAAAACGCCAGTCCGACATTCTTCTCCTCGCCGGAAAGCCCGCTGGCATTGTCGCAGGTCCGTTCCAGGAACAAATCAGGAACTATGTTCAGCGCACAAATTTGCCGGCGCTATTTTCATTTGATCCAGCGCCGCCAATTCCCGCGCTCGTCAGCTCTACCTTCTCGTGCCGCCCAGTATTTGTTCGGCAGCTTGAACTAATTGGTGCCGACACGGAGCAGCAACTCCTGGCTGTAAGCGACTTTCTGAGGTCCGCGTCTGACAAGACACACTGGGGCGTAGAGGGAATCCTCTTGCCACATTCCCTTGATGACTGGGACGACACCTTGGTTCGTCGACACAAGGCAGTCCATGACAGCATCTCAACACTTCACGCCCATTTGGACCCAACCAAACTCGGAACTGCGATCTACGCAGAGTGCAGGAAGCTCAATCTCAGCCTCGAAGCAAAATCGGTGCCTGACCACTTCACCCACGGATGCCTGAATGATCTCGCAGATCGTCGAGAGCTCGGCTGGCATCCTGACTACGCAACTTTGCTCGACAAGTAGGGCGTCTTATGGGGATAAAGAAATCGAAGGACCAAGAGCCTGGTCGGGGTCAACTTTCAGAGCTTGACTTGGTCTACAACCCTTCCCTCGGCGCCTATCTCTTGTGGTGCGCCGACCGAGGCTACTTTTCGGAAGTCAGCGAAGGCATGCCCATCCCCTTGGCATATCTCGTGCTCCCCTTAGCCCTTCACTGGCAAAGCAGAAAGATCGGAATCAGCACAAATAAGCCATCCGGATTAACGATGTTCGCCGCAAAACTTGGGGAACACCAAGAAGACCTGCTCGCAGTCCATCAGCGCGCACTCGCCTTGCGGGAACTATCCCTCGCGTCCATATCCCTGGCCTGCGCGACAAGGCTTATGGCGATCGATCCCGGAGCTGCGAAAGTTCTTCCCCTCGAGGCCAACAAGCTTCCCAAGCCATCGGAGAGCATTCAAAAGCTCGGCGCCCTTTGCGAGAAATTCGGCACTTGGTTTGCGCGCCTCCCTCCCGAGCAAGTTGGATCCGTCCTGAGGATCGAGTTCTAATGCACTTTCAAATACTTAAGATCGTTCTTTGGGCAAAAAGCGACCAGCCACCGCGAATTGTTGAGTTTGCGCCGGGAATGGTCAATGTCATTAGCGGCTCATCAAAGACCGGAAAGTCCGCCGTCATTCCAATAATTGACTATTGCCTGGCCTCCAAACACTGCTTCATTCCCGTTGGCGTCATCCGCGAAAAGTGTGCCTGGTTCGGCATCGTGGTCGACACCGTTGAAGGACAAAAGCTTCTCGCCCGTAGGGAGCCTGGCGCACAACAGTCTACTGGCGACATGTTCATAGTCGAGTCTGTGGAAGTCGAAATTCCGCCATTGATCACCGAGAAGAATTCCAGTGACGAGATCGTCCGCGGCATGCTTGATCGCCTCGCAGGATTGACTCAACTCGATTTCGAAGTGAATCCAGAGTATGGCTACAAACTGAGACCATCGTTCCGGGATCTTGCGGCATTCATGTTCCAGCCTCAGAACATCGTCGCAAACCCAGGCGTCCTGTTCTACAAAGCAGACACCACCGAGCATAGGGAAAAACTCAAGACGGTAATGCCCTACGTTTTGAATGCTGTAACTCCCAAGGTCATGGCACTGAAGCACGAGGCAGACCAGTTAAACAGGAAGCTCAGAAGACTAGAATCAGATCTGAAAGAAAGACTTCAAGTCTCCGCCAGGCGAATTTCAGAGGGAAGAACTTGGCTCAACCAGGCACGCGAGCTGGGCATCGCTTCGGACGCACCCACTCCCGATCAATGGCCAGAGATCGTTGCTGCATTGCAGATGATATCGGAGCAAGAGACCTCTACCAAGACAACCACAATTTCTGGAATTGATCAGACACTCGAAACATTGGGCAGATTGCGAAGGGAAGAAGGAAAGTTGGTATCGGAGGCTTCCACTCATCGTCAGCGCCTGATGGAGCTAAGAAGGCTTCAGGAAGGCAGTGGGCAGTATGCCGGGGCGCTACGCCTGCAGCGAGAGCGGTTGTCTCTTTCAACATGGATGAGGAGCGAGATCGAGAATCGCCAGGACACCAACCTTCTTTTCCCTGGAAAGACTTCGCAGTCTCTTGATCAGCTATGTGATGCGCTGAGTGAGCTTGAAGGAAAACTCCAGGCCCATCCTTTGGCCACAACAACGCTCGATGCAGAGATGCAACGACAACGCCAGAAAACGGAAGAGGTTCTGGCAGCACTCGTATCCATTCGCCAAGAAATTCGCGCCTACGAGGCAACCTCGGAACTGGCCCAGCAGGAAATCCGTCGCATTGCTTCAATTGATAGATTTCTGGGAGGACTCCAACAAATATTGATCCAGTATGAGAAGTCTGATGAATCCGGCGAGCTGAGCACTCAAATTGATGAGCTACAGAAGCGCATCAACAGAATCCAAGCCGAGATACAGGAGACGAGCATCCAAAAGAGGCTCGACAGCATTCTGGACGAGATTCAGCAGATCACGGGAACTATCGTCCCAACACTGAATGCCGAATGGGGAGATAGCCCTGTCCGCCTCAACACAAAAGAACTGACCGTGCAGGTCTCACGTGAAGGCAGGAAGGACTATCTTTGGGAAATAGGCAGCGGAGCCAACTGGTTGGCCTACCACGTGGCTATCACCCTTGCCCTACAAGTCTATTTCTTGAAGCACCCGCCCAGCCCGGTGCCTAGCCTGCTTGTCTACGACCAACCAAGCCAAGTTTATTTTCCCAAGCTTTCAGTCGAGCAAAGCAAAGGAACCGCAGACTTCAAGCTCACCGACCAAGAGGATATCCAAGCAGTTCGCCGTGTTTTCAAAGTTATGGGAGAACAGGTTGTTGCCACAGATGGCAGACTGCAGATCATCGTCCTTGACCACGCCCACAGCGAGGTGTGGGGTGATCTGCCTGGCATCACCCTTGTGGAAGAGTGGAGAGGCACCAAGCTGGTCCCTATCGATTGGTAACCTGAGTGATTTCCATCAGCGAGGGCGCCAACCCTTCCCCCGCCAGGTGCCGGTGGAACAAGTCCAGCACGGCAGCTTGGCGGTCGGGGGACCATGCAGTAAACAGTTAGACCCATCCGGGCGAGCGAGTCTATCGGCAGATCACGCTCGGTCCGTATCACGGATAGACACGCGAAAAGTCAGCCGGTTGGCGGCGGCTTTTCAAATGCCATGCATCAACCAGTTCATGCCGGATGCTCTGCTGGGGCGTGCACCCCTTACATCGAACACTTAACCTCCTTGTTTGCCCCTGGCTTCCAGACCACACCTGGCTTCAATCGCTCACCAAGCTTGGAAACGAGCTCCTCGGGAGAAGCGATGAATTCAATCAACGGATAAACCTGCTCAGACCTAAACGTCTTTCGACAGATCATGTCATCAAGTCGCGCTTCGAAAGATTTCCAGTGCCTTTCCTTATCGCCGATGATGTAAATAGGAACATCTTTCAACTGATCACTCTTCATCATCTCAATGATCTGGAAGATCTCCCACTCGGTGCCTGTGCCACCTGGAGCGATGACGATGGCCGCTGAATGAAGAATCATTGAAGTCTCGCGAATCGACACGCTCGAGAAAATTAGCCCTTCGGTGATGATGTCTATCTGGTTCTGGCCCTTCTCAGGATACTTGGCAAATGCTGCCGCAGCATTTCCCGTCTTCGGTAAAAGCGACCCAGCCGGTGCCGGTTCGTAGTATGTGGTGTAACCGATGCTCGGACCACCCGCTTCCATCGCCCCACGACTACCCGCCTCCATAAGCCCAGGGCCAGCCCCCGTCATGATCGGGAACTCACTTCCATGTTCCTTCGTCCAAAGTCTCGCGAAATCCCTAACGATGTCGTAAGTCTTCTTATACGCCTCAACTTCTGCCGCATACCCAACCCCGTAGCTACTCGTGAGGGCAAACCTACTCATGAGCAGATCGCTCTCCGTGATCTTGGAGCTTCCATAGATGGTGACATACCCATTTGGATACCGGCTTTGTCGATACGCATTCGCGCAGTAAATATCGAGCGCCATGTCATCCGGCCCCAATCTGCTGTCTTCTCCTTTGTAAGGCCCCACATACATGGCCTTCGCTTCATCGTCGCTTCGTGGACATTTATCGGGAAGTTGAGCCTTGAACCCCAGGACTGGCGCCGCAGTTGCATCCATCTGAGCAGCGCCGTCCACTGCAATAGGCGCTGACACTTGGGCTGCAACATTACCCCAAGGCGAGATGGCCACGATGAGGACAACGAGTATCGATTTCATGATCCACCCTCATAAAAATGGAAGTTGAATAGACCGTTCTCTTGGCGCCAAGCCTTTACGCGGGCGGAAGGCACGACTGAAGCCTCTCAGCGCTCTCTCAACCTGATTTCGTTTGACCTATGGCGTTGGACGGAACTACTTCCGGAAGTGTTCCGCAGTCTTCCGTAATAGGGCTTCCTGCCACCCCCGATGCCCAAGGAATAGGCGCTCCTCTTGTCTTCGTTAGAACAGACAGCTTTATAGGCGCTGAAACCGTAGCCAGCTTGCATATCCTTCGACGCGGAACCCCGTCACTGCTCAACTGAATGACCGATGCTTGAACGGGCAGATGAAGAAATGCCCTGCCGCCCTTGCTGAATAGATTGTCTTTCGTCAATAGCATTGGCGACGCATTGGTGTTCGAAACAAATGCGACGCACTTCCTATGCGTTGGCTCGGCCGATGCTATGGCCACCGGGGATAGCAATGCAGTTGTAACGATCGGGAGAATGCCGCTCGCGTCTGGCTTGAGCATTGCGACTCGTAGTTCTTCAATTCTCTTGAGAAGATCTTTCTTCTTCTTGCTTACATCTGGAATGCCTTGGGCGTTCTCTTTTAGGAAGTCAAGTTTGGCGATATACAGATCAACATTGCTGCGATTCGGAAATCGCTCCGACTCGAAGTTAGATCCACCCATGACGATTGAGGATATTAGCCAATCCATGTCGACCTCCATCTCCGCATTCGAGATCTTGTAATCCGTCTTGAACATGCTCGCGTAGGAAATCAGCGCACCGGCCGCTGCCACAATGGTAGCCGTGCCTGATAACCCTGGCCCTCGGGGTCGCGCGTCACTTACTTCCCTTTCAAGGATCTCGATTTGCTTCGCGAACGAAATTGCCGTAGCCATCTTTTCGCTAATCGCCTGCCCGCTTATGACAACCGTGCCATTGGAGCAGTCCTTGTGTTCTGCAAGGGCTTTCGCGATGCTACTTCCTACAATGTTTGTTGCCCTCGGCAAGTGCTGATAAGCCATTCCTGCGAGCTTGTCGGCACCCTCAACCGCCCCGGTTTTACCCCCCTCGAACTTTGGGTAGTTGGCAGCGAATAGTTCGTTCTTAGCCTTCTGGAAAGCCAGCTCGTCCTGAAGCCTTTTGATCTCTTCTTCATTGGTGGATTGGGCGCTGACCTCCAAAGAGGCAGCGCCGAGAAACAAGGACATCATCAAGGCTGCTGGCACATGCCCTCCATGCAAACGCATAGATATTCCCCATTTTCTCCCTAGGTAAAAAGCGCAACGCTGCAGGCGCAGGGAACCGGCCAAAGCGCGCGGCTCTAGTTGGCCTGTCTAGGCCGCGCCGGCCATTGCAGTCCTTTCGCCCTACACCCGTGGCCTTGCCCTGGGCTTCAATTCCTGCCTATTAGAATCGCTCTTACGCTCTCCCCCACCCTGCTCCCGAGCCACCTCCGTAAACGGTGGATTCGAGGATTGATAGGTCGCGCCATACGAACTGACATAGAAGCGATCTTCGAACCGCTCGCGCAGCTCATCCATGTTCTTCTGGGCCTCCCGGATCCGCAGATCGCTCGACCGGCGCGCCGGCGAACTGATATTGGCCTGGGCACGAGTCAGCGCCCTTCGCGCACTCACCATCTCGGCACTTCGCTGCCCGGCACCGCTGGCTTCCAGCCCGGACAGGAATACCCGCGCCTTGTGGGCGCGATCGCGCATCTGTGCCGGCTCACATAGCGCTGCCGCAAATTCGACGATCGCTGCGGTGAGCTCTTCCGTATCTTCGAAGAAGAAGTCGTGGGTTCCATAGACGGAAACACGCGGACGATTGAGAGAGGCCGCGGCATCGAGCAAGGGTTTCTGCATATGAATGCCACACTCCTGCAGGCTATCCAGAGCCGCCCTGGCTGCTTCCTGCTGCGAAGCTAACCACTCCTCGATCAACTCCGCTTCCGCGTTGAGGAATTCTGCGCCCACACCCCGCATTCTGCCAAGCCGCCCCAGCCGACTCAGATGTCGCGCCGTCGCACTGGGCGACCAGACCGGAACAGGTCGCCCGCGAGCCAGTGTTGTCGTCGCTGGTCTCGCAGCGGGCGCTTCTGCCGATTTCTCAGGTTGATGCTGCGTCTTCTCCAACTCGCCAATGCGATCCAGGAAAGCGGACTCGCGGCTATGGCCAATCGACGTCTCGACATACCTGCCTTCACGGATGGCCTTGGCGATCGCGTCATCCATGGCCTCGGTGTCTGAGCCCGCCCGCTTTTCCAGAGGATCCAGCACACCTCGACGCAGCATGGCCGTGATCGCCTGGCCCAGATGCTTGGTGGGCGGTCGCGACAATTCCTCGGCCGCCTTGTGATCACCCCGGGCACGCGCCGCATTCGCCTGATCGTGCAGGCTGCGATGATCCACCGTGGCTTCAATCCCAGCCGCGGCCAGATGCTCATTGAGCATCCTGGCAACAATCGCCCGGACCTCGCGAATTTCCTCCGCGCCTTTTCCGCCGCGCGCATCGAATGCTTCCCCCGCGCGCTTGCCCAGACCCTCAGGGCCAACCTGTCGCGCAGACATCAGTAAATGCGTGTGGAAGTTGCGCTGATCCCCGTCTTTTCCCGGTTCGTGGATGGCGACAAGCACGGCCACCTGGTAGCGCTTCACCAGCATACGACCCAGTGCCACGGCCAGCGCTTCGCGCGCCCGCTCATCCAGTTCATTGGGCAAGCTGACTTCAAGCTCACGCGCCAGGCGGGAATTGGTGCGACGCTCGTGCGCCTCATTCAGATCCCAGAACACATGCGCATCCAGACACCAATCGAGCGCGCCCTTCGGTGCAAGCATCTGATACGACGCAACACCATGACGATGCGAGTAGCGATGCAGGGTGTGCGAAGTGGTGCAAACCAGATCGATACCCGCGCGATATGCGGCCGCGGCAACTGAGGATTCGCCCTTGCCACGACTGAAGGATTTTACAGATGCATGGTAGATCGCCATGAGCTCTCCTGTTTCGGAAAGCTCAATAAAAGGCTTGTTTTTCGCTTGTAAAGTGCCGCAGGCCGCACGGAATTCATGGTAATGAAATCCATAAGTGCGCTCTTGCGTTGTCCATTTTCCGAAGCGTCGCGAACCGCAGTTGCCATATGCGCTAAAGAGTTACTGTGTGCGAGATCGCCTCGTGACTGTGATGGCACCAACACTACGATGAACGTAGTATTTGATTCGCCATTTTTTTGTCACCTGGCCCTTGCGCCCCAAACGGATTCTGCTTGCATGCGCGCCCCATCCAGCAGGAGTCGCACATGAACGCACGCATCGCCATCGCTTTGCCCATCTACGCAGGATTGATCCTTCGAGACCTGGAGGCCTCGATCAGCAATCCCATGATCAATGCCCAGCGAGCGCTGCTCTTTGCCGATGCGTTGCTGCTGTGCGACGCCTCGAACAATCCCGGCGCCGGGGACGGCTACGCGATGGAAATCCAAGTCCAGGCAAAGGACACCGATGGCGATCAGGCCATCTTGGTTCGCGCGGCCAAGGCACGATTTGCCTCACAACTTGATAGCCGCCGCGGCAAGGGCCGAGGCCCAGCGAACTGACCGGTGGGCCTAAGAAAGCTACTTGCCTTCCTTTGTCGCCTTTCCCAACGCATCCAGCTCGGCCAGAGCCTTGTTCTGCGCTGCCACGGGAAGGCGATCGAATTTCAGAATAGCTTCGGCCAGCCGCTCATCTTGGGCGAGCAAGTAGGCCAAGGGCACGCCGAGCGCCTGCGCCAATTTCTCTGCAGTTTCGATGTCGGGCAAGTGAATTCCCCGTTCGTATCGGTTGATACGCGTGGACGCCACCTCAGGTGGCAAGCCACTGCGCAGACCTAGCTCTGCCTGTGAAATGCCCATAGCCGTGCGCACCGCTTTGAGGCGGGCAGCGAACACAGCGCGGGCACGAAGCTTGGGCATACCGGGAACAGACAACGGGTCCGTTCAGGATGCCTTCAACGGCGTTACGGTGGTACTACGTTCAACGTAGTATAGCAAGCCGGACCAGCCCGGGACGGCATCAAAGGGGGAGCCATGAAGTCGACCGAACTTGTCCGTTGGGGTGTGCCCGCACTGGGTTTCCTGGCCTATCTGCCTTGGGGCGGCCTGGGGCTGGCATTGATGCTGTTTGGCATCCTGTTCGCCGTGCTTTCCGGATTTATCCATTGGCACGGCAAAGACCCGCATGGGTTCCACAAGGGTGTGCGTGTGTGGATCGTGCTGCTTTTGCTGATTCCCTCTGCCCTGCTTACCCTCGGCGCCGCGATCACATCCCCGCTGCTCCTGCCCGTGGCAGCCGCGCCCTTGGCCCTGTCAATCTGGCTATTGATGCGAAGCAACAAACAGATCCGACGCCATGACCTTCCTTCGCACTGATCACGAGCCGACCATGCGCGCATCCTTGCTCCTCGCCTTGCTCATTATCAGCGTCTGGGCCACGGCCGCCCCGCCCGCCGCCCGTCCCGGTGTCGTGCTCGATCACCAGACCTCATCAGCTAGCTCTGCGTCGGGAGCCTGCGGCGGCTCGGCGGTTCGCGTCTCGGGGCTGGAATCCAGTTCCCAAGCCCGCACCTTTATCGGTCCGCAAGGGAGCATCAAGATCATGGGAGCCACCACACTGACTATCGGCCCCGAAGCTCACGGCAACTCGGGCATCTTCTTACAGGATCGCAACGAACTGCACTGTCTGAGCACCGGCAAGGGGCAAATGTTGCTGCTCGCCATGCATTGCGACGGGCGCTCATGCCCCATAGTGGACTATCGCGTCGTCGATCCGAAAGCCGCCAGGGTTATCAGCGCGCAGAGCGCGATGGATGAATGTGACTTGCCCTGCGCTGAGAAAGCGCTGGGTGTGTCAGTGCCCAAAGCATTGAGAAACTAGCGAGCGGGCTCGTCGAGTTCGCCGCGAGAAACATGACGCTGACCGAGTCATAAACACCGTCGCCAAAGTTCTATATGAAGGCAACTCTAGCGAATATTCCCCCTGCAGCTCAGCACGACAGCCGAGCGCACTTGATCTGAGTTAGTCGTTAGACCGAAATCCGGGCGCGCTGGCGAGCCATCGGCGACAGTCGACCCCTCATCTCTGGCACTTACGCACGGTACCAATAATCTTCGACGCCGCAGCGCTGTTTGATGAATCAGAGAACGCCTCCACATACAATATGCGGCCAACGACATCGGTACCGATCACCGCTAACGCCTGCACTTTATCTTGCTGATAAATATCAACAAGTCTTGTGGCGACCTCATCGCTCACTTTTTCACCGTTTCTGATCACCGGATGGTACTGAGCGATAAGCATCGCAGGGGCGGTCGGTCGAGACGAGATTCCAATTTTTATCACAGACGCTCCTTGTCGAACAAAGGTCCCCTCATGATCTTCGTTCACAGAAAAGCTGACCTCGGCACCCTTCGGCACTTCGGCGCAGAGTCCATAGTCCTTGCTAATTACAGCGATCTCACCATCGGTGCAGCCAACTGCGAGCATGGAAAGACATGCCATGCTCGCAACGAGCCTACCAAACCGAACGCTACTCACAATTGCAGCCTTTAGCTTTGAAGTTTTCATTGGATTGCATCATGTCCAGGATCATCTGCTCGGTAACACCTGAGTTCTCCACATACTCATCCATCGTTGTAAGTGGATAGTGACCAAGCCCCATTAAATGCCCCCCTTCATGCGCGTAAGTCTCACCGCGCTGCGGCGGGTATGAGAAGTCCCACTCGTTCGATCGCACTGGACCAGGCACAATCCTTACGTTGTTCCCGATAGCCTGACCAGGCGGTGCGGATGCGAACGCGCCAGACGACACTATCACGTGCACACGCAATGTGAATCGCCCAACCTGCCGCCTCCAAAATGTCTCTATTGAACTCACGATCGCGGCAATGCTCTCCGGGTTGGCCTCAGGACCCGAAAAATGCACAGGAATTCCGACGCCGATAACGTTGCCGTTCCTGCACCAATACGCGACCAGACCTAAAGGATCAATCGCCGACACGGGATTTCCACCGACGTAGCCATAGGTATTTAGTCCACCAGCCAATCCGATCGGATCAGATTGCGTATACCGCCCAAGGCGCGCGTCGTAGTAGCGATTGACGTTGTACCAAAGCCCGGTCTCCTGATCGAAATACTGCCCAGGGAAACCGACATTCAAACCGCCAATAGTGTCCAGCGTTACTGCACGATCAAATGCGTAATTGCTGGCGCGCCACACCACCGCGTTTGCACTGTTCGTGGCCACTTCAGGACGGCCGAGGTGATCGTTGTGAATCCAATAAACTTGGGATCCACGCGTGATACCGACCAACTCGCCTCCAAACCAAAGGTAGTTGGTCCACAACCCACTCTCATCGCGGTGCTCGCTCAGCAAGCGACTGCTCGGGCCATATATGTATCGATAGTGGCCATGGCTAGGCGCGGACTTCCATACGCGCTCGTTGAAACTGTTGTAGCCGTATGAGGCATCAGCCACGAAGCCTGATCCCTGCCATTTCTCGGTTCTGGAAAGCTCGTTGAATGCCCCATACAAGTAGTTCGTCGCGTATTGACCCGGATAGTGAGCCTGACCGATGTTCCCACGCGCGTCGAAAGCGTAGCTAACCGGACCTGCCTGACTGGTCGAATTGTTCGCGCCGGAAACGGTGTACGCCTCCGCGTTGTACTGCGTACGATTTCCGTTCGCGTCATAGGTGATCGAAGCGTTCCCGGATGGCGATGTCACACTTGTTAGTCTGAAGGCGGCATCGTAGCCGTAAGTCTGGCTAAGACTTGAATTCACCGCGTTTGTAAGCTGCGTGATCTGACTATCAACATCGTATCCGTACGTCAAACCCTGCAACGCAGAGGAGCCGTTCGCAACAATATTTGACGTCATTCGCCCGTCCATATCCCGCGGCTGATTTCTTATCAACCCGTTACCGAGGGTAGTTTGCGCCGCAGGCCCGAACGGCATGTACTTTCGGTCGGACACGATAAGCGAGATGTTTCCCCCGATGTTGACGGACATCGTCATCGACTTTCCGGCCGCGTATCCATAGCCTACTGCCACACCGTTTGGGTATGACATAGAGTTCAACCTACCCACCGTGTCGTAGTAGTAGCCCGTCCAGTGCTCTGGACCGCCCACGGTATTGATATCGCGCTGGACAGCCAGTCTTCCATCAGGCAGGTAACCGAAGATCCGGGAGTTCAGCTCCTGCGTAGGCGTTGAGGTCGATATGCCGCACAGACGAGACTTGCCTGCGTTACACCAATCGTATGTAAACCAGCGCGCATCCGACCCCGTCCCGGTCCAATGGAGGCGCCCAAGGCCATCATAGGAGTAGCCCAGCGCACTGCCATCATTGCGCTGCATATATGTCAGCTGACCCGAGGCATTGTGCTGATAGGTGGTTGAGCCCGTGTCCGGACTGAATTGCGCCCACGTTTGTCCGAAACCATCATGCGAAAAAGTACTGACCTTTCCTCGAGGATCAGTAACCTTCGTAATTCGATCGCCCGCATCATACTCAAAATAGGTCGCCTGGTTCAGCGGATCGACAGAGGACACAACCCTATCCAGCGCATCGTAGTTCAGCGTCGTAACTCGCCCTTGAGAGTCTTTAATAGTTTTTATGTTTCCACTGAGGTCATACGTATAGCGGGTGTTCCTTCCATAGTTTCCACGAGAAGCACGAGGCCGACCCAACTCGTCGTAGTCGACGAATGCTGATTGCTTTGCTACAGGAGAATCTGTCGACTGCTCGTACCAGAATGGTTCATAGCACTGCTCTGGTGGAGCCCCTAAGGGGCCATGGCATTCGAACACCCAGCTCGTTGTCTGCTCAACCACCCAATTGATAGTCGAAATCTGGTTTCCCGCGAGATCTCGTCCATAGCTCTGCTGCTCTTGTGCACTTCCACCGAAGAGAACACCAGGCACATTTCGCGCACTCATCGCCAGAGCAAGCCTCGCATCGTAAGTGTACGAGGTTGTTACACCATCCGGAGATGTCATGGAACTCAATGTCCCATTACCTCCATACACATAGCTCGTGTCTGCGGGCGTGGTGCCGTCGGGATAGTGGCGAATGCGTGTAATGCGACCTTGAGCATCATAGAGGTAGTCAACAATATCCCCGTTGACTCCAGTAACACGCCCAGGCAAACCAAGTCCGTTGTGATTTGTGAAAACCGTTTGGTGGCCGAGTGTGTTGTATGTTGATGTCAGGTTGCCAAAAGAATCATATGCGGTGGTCGTTGCATCCTGCGAGCCGGCGACAGGCCAATCGATCCTGATCGTAGCGATCATCCCTGGCGAGATGACGCCGCCAGACATAGAACCATAATCGGTATAGCTGAATGTAGTCGTTTGAGTCTGATTTGCTACACCGATAGGTGAGAGATTGGTAACCGCTATGTCAGTGATACGACCAACAGGGTTGTAGTTGTAGACTGTGCGACTCAGCCCAACTACAGTCTCACTCATTAGCCGATAACTTTGATTGGGCCCCCACCACTCATAGTTCGTGGTGCGCGCAAGTGACGTGCCGTACGCCTCAATCTTCTGAAGCAAAAGACCAGCCGCACTATAAGAATAGGCCGTCTTGTTATTGTTGAAGTCGGAAACCATCTGCGGGTAGCCATTGGCATCGTACTCAATCAGCGCTAGGGAAGATGGACAGTACGTGCTGGCATGCCCTGTAGTTGTTGTTAGGTTTCCGTCCTTGAATGCATATGTCGTTTGTTTTCCCAGCGGGTTAGTCTCCAGGACAGTCAGTAGCCCATTCGCTCCCGGCGTGTAGCTGAAAGTGTACTTGTCAAGACCGTTGTGCTCAGTGCTGGTCGCGTATCCGGTCGCGTTGTACGTGAATTTTGAGTAACGGACACCATTGAAGCTCTTTCCGGTTAGCGCCGTTTGATCTGTAATTTCGTAGTGATAGGTAGTGGTCTGAGCTGGTACGCCCGGCTTTGCACTAGAAGCAAGTCGATGCAATCCCGTGCCAAACTTGTTGGCAGTGTAGGCGTAGCCATAGTAGTTTCCAGCGGGATCGCGAACTGCGGTCAGCTGGCCCGCCGACCAGGTAAATTCGACATACCTACCTGATGTATGTGTAATGCGATGCGGATAAGTTCCGTTCGTGTAGGTGAACGTCCAACTTACATTGGTGTGATTGCGCACCCACTCCACGTATCCAGCAGACGAATAGATCTCAAACCCTGCATCCTCCGTACGGACATGGAATTTCCCGTTCGGCTGCACTTCGATACTTGCGAGCGGTGACGGCTTGTCCTCAAAGAACGTATTACTTGTCCCATTTCTGATGAACTTTATGGTCCGACCATCTGGCCGCCACGCGTAAATGACAGTGTTCGCCCCTATGCCACATGCCCCTCCGCCAGGACGCGGGTAACAAGTATTGAGGGCTACGGTTCCGAATGTGAGCTTGTAGTCAAAGCTACTTACCCAATGCTTCCCGAACAGTCCAACACCTGTCCAGTAGTGGTTATAGGTCCTAACTAGCTCTAACGGCATCTCACCAGAAGTAGAGAAATCGCTCTCGATTTCTATCTTGTTACCGGTGGACGGGATAATCGGATTACCCCTACATGTCTTGTCGTTGATTCCTGGATTCTTTGTTTGATCGAGAGTATTTCGGTTGCCGATCTGAGGCGCTCCCGATCCAGGCGCCGAGTGACCAATGCCAGGACGTATATTTCTCGTGAACTCCAACCAACACACAACCACCGGCCGCGTCGATGTAGGCGTGCTCGTACTGCCGGAGCGACATATCCTCTCCATGCCAGCATGCGCTTCGTCAATACTGAACATCAGAAGCAAGAAGAACATCAGCGACCAGCATGCGAAGCCGAAGCCGAGGAGGGTTCTAGAGCGGAATGGGTTCGGAAGCGGCTGCGTTGTGGCCATTAGGCGCTGCGTGCCCCCAACAGATGCACAGCGTTCCCCACACACCTCACCGAAGTGCGCAATGTCATGTCCTGACTTCATTACTCCGCTCCATTCCAGCCATTGCAGACTGGAGTCCATGCGTCCACCACCCCGGTGGGACACCCCATGTCGGCGAACCTACTCCTAGAAGCTCATTTAAAACAGTCGGGAGACGACGTAAACGTAAATACTTTCCATTCTTGGCCGACGCCGGCCCTTATCCTGGACGCGGCCGCTTCTATTGGAATGATTTTTGCGTCCAGGAAGACCTGATCGCCTCATCTACAAATCCTGCGGCAAGCCTCATGCAACCCCGCTCGCCCACCATCGGGCAGCCAAATCGCTGCCAACTCATCTGATAGGCGCTTTTCCACAAGGATCCTGCAACGCGCGCCGCAAAACGGGTGCCGTCGGGCTGCCCTGATGATCGGCAACGGCGCCTCACTCTGGGTCCTAGCCTGAGAATCTTGCGATGCAGCAAATTTAGAGCGCATCAGCCGCCAGGCGTTTCCGCAGCGTTGTCCCGATCCTCGCTCTCGCGATGGTTGTGCGCGACCAGCCTGCCCAGCTTCGGCAGCAGCCACAGCTCCGCGTCCTCGACGAATTCGTAGACCACCGGGACGAGGGCCAGCGACAGGATCGCCGAGCTGATCAGGACCGCTGTTCACGGTCGGACCTGCCTGGTTTGTCCAGCAGGAGAATGAGATGGGGAAGATCGTGCCGGGCCAGCTTGCCGACTTCGCGCTCTTGGACAAGGACTACGTCACCATTCCGGAAGAGCAGATCAAGACCATCTCGTCCCTGCTTACCGTGGTCGATGGTCGCGTGGTCTACGGCGCACAGAACTACGCCGAGCCCGCCCCGAAGCGGCCGCCTACCCTGCCCGAGTGGTCGCCCGTGAAGCACTTCGGCGGCCACTACCCGCCCAAGTGATACCCATCGTTCGGTAAGCGAACTCGATCAACCATAGGCCCGCCTCTCAACAGGGGCGGGCCTTTTGCTACCTGGCCTCCACTACCTTGCTAGTGGTGAGGTCGGACTACTTGGCTATCGGACAGGGGAATGTGACGATGCCGCCATTCTTCCTGCACATGGAAAGGGGCAGCAATGGGTATCGTCCACTCACGGATCCAGCACGGCGTCGGCCAAGGCTCATTCCACTCGGCCAGCGTTGAAACAAGTCCAGGTGCCGCCGGTCCTCGCTACCGCTTCGACTATGTCTACGACTGCGGGGCGATGGCCGGCCCCAACCCGTCCAAGGCGCTTGAGAAGGCGATAAACCGGCTCGGGCTGGAACAGCGCAAGGGATCTTCCGGGCCAGGTGTCCTGGACATGCTCGTCCTGTCCCATTTCGACTCTGACCACCTCAATGGGGCTCAACTGCTTTGCAGCAAATTCACTGTGCGCCGGATCTTTGTTCCCTATCTGCGTCCGGACATGCTGTCTCTGGTCGTAGCAAGCCTGGCTGAGAGAATCACGGACAGCCACATCCGCGCACTGCATCAGCTCGCTCACGGCGAAGGAACCCTTTGGGACACTCCTGTGACCATGGTGCGCTCCGGCGACGATACTCCGCCACGACGTGAGATCTACGAGCCCGACGAGCCCGGCGAGCCTCGCCACCCGGACGACGAAAGCCAGATCCCACCATTGGCCGACCTGGTGCTCGGCTCAACCGGCCAGCGTCCCGCCACGGAGATGGCGGATGTGGACACTGTCTTGACTGAGTTTGGCTCCATCAGCCACATATGGAAGTTCAAGTTCTGGAACCGGGAAGCAGATCAAGGTCTGCTCGATGAAATCAAGCGAAAGCTGGATGCCTGCGGCTTCCCAAGGGCCGATCTGCAAGACCCCGCCGGCGCCGCCGCTGCAGCCAAATGGCTAAGAAGCGGAGTGAATCGCGACAACACCGTGGCCGCGTATCGAAAAGCGATTGCGTCCTATAAGCCTGCCTGGGGGCATGAGGCCACGCAAAAGGGCATCGCCAATCTGTTGTCTTTGGCGATGTATTCCGGACCCGCTTTCTACGCTAGCAAGCCCCTCTATCGATCTCGATATCACATCACCAACATCTACGCACATGATTGGTGGCCTTACGAAACCCGTGCTTTGACAGGCTGGCTGGGGACCGGTGATGCGCCATTGGGCGAGCCGGAGGTATGGGACGATTTCCAAGCACACTATCTTGTCGAGCTACCCAACGTCAGCACCTATGTAGTGCCTCACCATGGCGCCGCGCCAAGCGGTGGCCCTCGTTACTACAACGCCAAGCTAAACCACACGGCGGGCGTTGCTTCGGTCATCTCCTATGGCTCCAAGAACACCTACGGGCACCCGCGGTTTACTGTGCTGACACATATCCAAGCCACGCATGGGCACATTGTTGAGGTTACGGAAGAGTGCAGGAACGGATTCCAAGAGATCCTCCTTCTCAATACCGCACACCAAATGGCGACGTAGTCATTGCGTTCTGACAGCATCACTTTCATCCCTCTACAATTGCAGAGACGCTACATCCTCCGACTGGAAGCGGCTTTAGTCGTTCGTAGCGACAGACCAACAACTACAAAGGACGTGTAGGTATGCCAGTTAAGATTGCAATCATTGGCGGCGGGGCCAAAGCAGCAGCCATCGCCGCACGGAGCCACTGCATTGAGCTCGCCCGGAAGGAGAAGGGTTCGAAGAGTATTCCGCCCGCGCCAGAGATTACGATATTTGAGCAAAGAGCAATCGGATCAGGATGGACGGGAGCAGCCGGATATACCGATGGAGCTCAGCGACTATGCACCGCGATTGAGCGAGACTTGGGGTTTCCGTATACATCCAAGCATCCAAAGCTCGATGAGCTAATGCTCAAGCACTTCTCATGGCATTCTTTTCGCCAAAGTGAGAAAACCTATCAGAGATGGATAGATGAAGGGCGGAAGCCACCACGTCACAGCCTTTTCTCCCGATATCTGAAATGGGCAACTACAGCGTCAGAGTGCGATGTAGTCATAGCAGAGGTAAAAGGATGCAAGGCCCATGAAGGAAAGTGGCGAATCAAGATTCAGGGCAAAGAAGACTCGCGCGGACGGTTCTACCGCGAAGAGTTCGATGGGCTGGTGATCACCGGTCCAGGACCAGCTAATCGCATCACTAGGACTGGTTCTCCAAGAAACTTTTTCACCGGTCAGGATTTTTGGTCGCGACTTGGCGAGGTCCGACGTTGTTTAAAGCAGTTGGCAAAAGACACCGAGGCGGAGATCGCGATCATTGGCGCTGGAGGTACGGCGGCTGCGATCTTAGCTTGGCTGATCAGGAACGGACAACAAGACCGAATCATTCGCCTCGTTGCAGATCAGCCCGCGTTCTTCACGCGAGGAGACAGTGTTTTTGAGAACAGCCTGTTTAATGACGACACTGCATGGGGTGATCTCTCTAATGAAACGCGTATTGCATTCACCACCCGACTCAACCGAGGTGTAGTCTGGCAATCAGTAATGAGTCAGCTTGAAGAAGCGACCGGCCTGAGGTTCGTGGAGGGCATGGCGAAATCGGTATCCTTTGGAAATACCATTAAAGTCCTCGTGGAACCGACTGCGAAAGACAAAATGAAGTTCCATCTTCAGCCAGGCATGGTTATTGATGCGTCCGGATTTGATGCAACATGGTTCTCGCGCTTGCTCGAGCCAAACAATTTCCCAGAGGGAACGCCGCGCGACCTGAGGAAATGGATCGCAGAACGGGTGGATGCCAGCTTGCAGATCAGCGATCCTGCGCTTGGGTTGCCTAACATTCATGTTCCCGGACTTGCGGACCTCCAAGGGCCAGGCTTTGGAAGCCTGATGTCATTGGGAGGCATGGCTCAGCGAGTACTGATGGGCTATTGGGATCCTTGACACTCACGACGCATATGCGTATATATACATACGCAATAAAGCAATGGAGTGAACTACTATGAGCGACAATGGCTTTGTCCTGCGATCCTTCTACATCAGCCCAAGTGTAGACGAGCAACTGAAGCATGAGGCGTTTGCGAACGGCGTAAGCAAGAACGAGTTGATTCGTAAGTATTTGAGGGCTGGAATGGCGGCGAGTAAAACGAAGAACGCCACAGTCAAGAAGCGCGTCTCTGCCCCTCGGAAGAGAAAGGCAGCTGTGCCCGCAGGCGCATAGGTTTCAATTGATTCAGATCTTTCCGGTCTGCATGGCAACTGCAGGTTACTGACCAAGATTGACTTCCAGGCGTGTGGGGGCTAGTCGGCCTCGATGCCCTATCCCGGTGAAGCTACTCAGAACCGCTAACTGTAGCTGGCCACCATCCACTTGGAAATCGAGGGCGGCGTCACCGGGTATCACCGGGAAATCGGGAGCGATCGATCCAATCAAGTTGACTTGACTTCAACGGTGCACATATCGCCGCTGTCCATGGCGCCAAAATGGTTGATCTCGGTCAGATCAAGATGGACGGCTCTATGGACAACTTTGCTCCGAGCCCTCAGCAAGCGCAAGGTGCGTTGATCCGTACCGCCAGATCGGCTTGGGTGCTTGACGACATCGCCGAATCGGCTATGTAACGAAGATGAGCCAGCCCCGCACTTACACCCGACACGTCGCCGAGCCTCGCGATTGGATGGATGAGGAAGAGCGCGTCATCCGACAAAACATCATCAATGACATGATTGAGCTAACCAAGCGGCGTGGCTGTATACCTCTGGTCGTAGGCGAGCTTCTGGCACGCTACATAGAAGGTGAACTCGACGATCAGCAGTTAATGAGCGAGTTTGACAGGGCCTATCGCTCGCGCTGCCACTGAACTCATGGATACTTCTTCGCATTAGGGCCCAACCGGTGGTCAAACTGACCTGGACTGTAGATCGGTAGCACCACCCCCGGCTTGAAGCTTGCAAGCGCCTGCACCTGCTTAGGCCGCAAGCTTTCGGAGGACTCGCACGCGGTGTAGCGATCGAGATTGCGATACTTCCCCTCGCGCGCGTCGTCGCCTTCGTACTCGCCTTCGGAATGGCCAGTGATGCTAGCCACCACATCCTTGGACTGCCCCGCCGTTCGGAGCGCGGTGACCAAGGTATGCCGAAAGGCGTGAGACCCGATACCGGACTTTAAGCCGGTGGTCTTACGCAGATAGGCCGCAAACTGCATCACGTGCCCCACACTGTAACCAGCACCATTGAGTTCGCCGGTCTTCCTGCAAGTGCCCGCCTTCAACTGGGGGAACAAGCGCAGCAACCCTGCCTGACGAACTTCTTCTACATATTGCATCAACCCCGCATCGAGCAGCGCTTGTGCCACGGGCACCACCCGGGATGATGAGTCGTTCTTGAAGCTCTTCTCACGCATGCCCACCACCGTGTGCTCAGCGTCTTCGCCCAAGGGCTTGAAGAAGAAGCACATCACACCTTGATCCATGCCGATATCAGCAGCCCGCAGCTGCGCGATTTCTTCCACCCTTGCCCCGGTGTGCAAGGCAATGGAAGGTATCCACCAGCGGTGAGGGAATTTCCGTGCCCACGGCTCGAACGTGTCTGGATTGAATATCTTTGCCAGGGTTGCTGGATCCAACGGGAAACGCGTTTTCTTGGCCTTTGTGGAGGGGTTCTCGGCCTTGAAAATCTCCATGGGATTGCTTGGCACTTCCCCCACTTTCAAGAACATCTCAAAGAAGGCGTTGAGCACCGCCAAATGCGACCTACGGGTCCCTTCTGCCACTGGGACCTCCTGGCCCTCCGCAATGCCAACATCCAGCTTCTGACGCGGCGTCAGTCCACGCAGGTCCACTCTGCTATTGGCCCTGCGCGGCCACCACCTGAGGTGATTGAAGAATTCCTCGATGACTTTGTATCCAATCTGTGAAATCGGCACATCGCCGGCCACCGCCATCAGGATGTGGAGAGTTCCCTGGGTGTTGGTGAGAATGCTTTTTCCGCGCTTACGATCACGCATTTTCTTCAGATAGAACTTGGTCGCCTCAGACAGCTTCGGGGAAGGCACGTCAGAGCGCCGAGCCTGCGGTAGCGGGGATACGACCGACCGGCTAGGCCGACGGTTCTTGTCGATGACCACACCGATGAACTCTTTGGCGTTGTGGATCTCTGCCTGGCTAAGATCCAAATCAATCTCCACCATCGCCCGGCCCACCTTCATCCGGAAGGTGCGTCCACGCACTTCGAAGTGTCGGCCGGGCGGTGCTAGTTGAGCGGCGATGGACTGGATCTGCATACAAGCGTTTCTTTCAGCAATGGAAACACTTGGATAAAACCTATCTCAACTTTGTCAACGCAGCGCATCGAAAATACGCTTGAAATCACAGTCATATGGATTGCGAGGCCGTGGTCAGTTAGCGCACGCAGCAACCTTTGGAATTAGCCTGAAAAAAATGGTAATTCCTAGCCAAACCGGACCAAATCTTCGAGGATTTGGTCATGAAGCATTGCCCCTCCTGCAACGGAGCACGCCACTACCTGCTCGGTGACGGCAGGTACAAATGTCGCGCCTGCGGTCATCG